>Ga0208872_1000138_pt1 | contig 68905 bp, 60 predicted proteins | sample CryBogCBH12Aug08_FD_185508 | JGI IMG/M metagenome (GOLD analysis project Ga0208872, IMG submission 185508) | Freshwater microbial communities from Crystal Bog, Wisconsin, USA - CBH12Aug08 (SPAdes) | ecosystem: Environmental > Aquatic > Freshwater > Lake | place: Crystal Bog, Wisconsin, USA...
GGCCTCTACAAGCCCCGGGGGGAAATCAGTTTCGCGGTCACGGAGATCGACGTCCAGGGGCTCCTCGGGGACGCCGCCAAACAGCGACAGATACTGATTGACGCATTGACGCGCGACGGGTCCATGGAGCGCAATAAGAACATTCCGATGGCGAGTGTTCCGTTGCGGATTGGACTCGTGGCCAGCCCCCACACCGAGGGGTACAACGACTTCACCGGCCAGCTCCTCCGTTCCGGCTTCGGATTTCAGGTCACGCTCGTTCCCGCCACGGTGCAGGGCGATAGCGCGCCCGATGACGTGGTGCGGGCCCTGCAGAAGTTGCAGTCCACTGACGTCGACGTCGTGTGCGTGATTCGCGGTGGTGGTTCGCGCGGCGATCTGGCGGCCTTTGACGACGAACGAGTGGCTCGCGCCATTGCGGATTCCCGCATCCCCGTGTTGACGGGAATCGGGCACACGGGAGATATTTCGATTGCTGACCTGGTCGCCCATCGGCACGCCATTACGCCGACCAAGTTGGGCGAAGAACTCGTCACCCAAATCGCTGAGTGGCGCGAACGCCACGTTACGAGAGCCGCCGAACGCGTGGCGCGTTGGAGCGTGGCGTTGACGGAAGAAGCGACCGAATACGTAGCGGAGCGACGTCGTACGGTCATGCTGGCCGTTCGTGATCGCCTGACGGGAGAGCAGCGTCGTCTTAGTCACGTGCGAGAGGGACTAGCTCGTCACGCTCGACACTTAGTAGAAACGGAATCGGCGCGACTCGCGAGCACTCGACAGTTACTGGCCGCCTATGACCCCGAACGGCGATTGGCGCAAGGGTGGACCATCGTGTCGAGTCTCGATGGCCGGGTGGTTCGTTCGGTCAACGACGTGCGTCTCGGCGAGACGGTAATTCTGCGGGTGGTTGATGGTCGAATTGGAACGACCGTCACGGACAAGAAGGGAGACGCCTAATGGCTGATCACAAGGACAGTTGGACGGATGCCTCGCGCGAATTGGACGAGATAGTGGCGTCCTTCGATGACGGGGACGTGAGCGTCGATGAATTGATCGTCAAGCTCGAGCGAGCGTCGGCGATTATTGCGGTCCTCGAAGATCGTTTGACGGAGACCAGGGCCAAGGTCGAAGAATTGGTGCCCACCCTGACGCGGACGACGGACCCCGACGCGTGAGCGACCGCTTCTATTTCCGACAGTGGCTCGCCGGTCGAGATTTCGCCTTCGACGACATCGTGGCCAAGCAGATGGTCAATTTTGTCTACGCCCTCGGTGACCACGAGACTGGTGAGGCGCTCTTGATTGATCCGGCCTACGCACCGGGGGAACTCGTGGACATGGTCACCGCCGACGGCTTGACCGTTGTCGGTGCACTCGCGACGCACTACCACCCTGACCACGTGGGCGGCGACCTGATGGGTCACTCCGTCGCCGGAATCGTGGATCTCCTCGCCGTTGCCGACGTGCCCGTTCACGTCCAACGCGACGAAATGCCGTGGGTCACGCGACGAACGGGAGTGGGCGAGGATTCACTGGTGGCCCACGACGCGGGGGACGTTGTCGTAGTCGGCGATCTCGAGGTCACCCTGATTCACACTCCGGGTCACACGCCCGGCAGTCAGTGTTTTCTCGTGGAAGGGTGTCTTATTAGTGGTGACACCCTCTTTCTCGAAGGATGCGGACGCACGGACCTCCCGGGTTCCGATCCGGCCGAGATGTACCGCTCACTCACAGAGCGCCTCTCTCGTGTGAGCGATGACACGATCTTGTTTCCCGGACACTTGTACTCCGCGGACAGAAGTGCGCCAATGAAGGACGTCCGCGAGTACAACTACGCTCTCGCGCCCACGACGGCCGAGCAGTGGCTGGCGATGTTTGCTCGATGAGAATCCTCGGGAGTGACGACCACGTCATCGTCGTAGGTGCCGGACTCGCCGGGTGGCGTTTCGCGGAAGCGCTGCGCCGTGAGGGATACCTCGGTGCTCTCAGCATGGTGGGGGACGAACCGCATCTCCCGTACGATCGCCCTCCTCTCTCTAAACAAGTGCTTTCGGGCAAGTGGGATGTGGAGCGGACCACCTTGGTTGACGCAGAGCGGTTGGCGGAGCTCGACATCGTGACGCATTGGGGCACGCCCGCCGTCAGCCTTGATTCCGAGAGGGCGACCGTGACGTTGGCGTCGGGTCGAGTTCTCGAGGGGACTTTCGTCGTCGTGGCGACCGGCACGCGCGCGCGCCGCCTCCCGTTTCACGCGGCTGATCACCTGCACACGTTGCGCACGCGCGACGACGTGGTCAGGTTGCGCGACTCGCTCGCCCAACTTGAGCCCGGCGCCACCGTGGTGATCATTGGGGGTGGCTTCATTGGCGCGGAAGCCGCGACCGCGGTGAGTGCACTGGGATTTCAACCCATTGTTCTCGAGGTCGCGTCACTCCCTTTGGTGGCGATTCTCGGAACTGAGGTCGCCGAGTGGCTCGCCCGCCTCCCGAGCGACGCCGGCGTTCAACTTCGCGTGAACCAGTCCATTACGGACGTGGTATCGGCCGAAGGGGGATATGACGTTCTCTTTGCTGATGGCTCGCGCCTGTTCGCCGGTGCGGTGGTGCTGGGCGTGGGGGCGGTACCTAACACCGAGTGGTTGGCGGGAAGTCGCGTCGAGGTCGTGAATGGCGTGGTCGTCAACGAGCACTTCTTCGCTCGCGAGGACGTTGCCGCGATTGGTGATGTCGCTCGATTCCCGTGGCGACACGGCGGCGAACAGGGGGATGTCCGTATCGAGCACTGGCAGACGGCGAACGACCACGCGCAGGCGCTGGCGGCGACGCTGACGCGCGCGGGGTCCCAGACGGAGGCGCCGGTCATGGTTCCGTATTTTTGGAGTGACCAGTACGGCAAGAAGATCCAGATGTTGGGGCATCCTGCCCCTACCGACCAGGTGACACGCGTGGTGGGCAGTCCTGACGACGGCAAGTGGCTGGCGCTCTACAGTCGCGCCGATATGGTGACGGGCCTGATCGCGTTGAATCAACCGCGCGGACTGATGCTGTCGCGTGGAATTCTCGAGAGCGACGTCACTCTGGCACAAGCTCTGGCCGCCGCACCCTGGAGCGTTTAGGTACGTTGCCCGGCGTTAGCGGCCCAATTGCTCCTTGAGCTCGGGCGGCATGAAATTATTCTCTTCGGTGGTGTCGGCTTCGACGAGTTCGACCATCTTGTCGACGACGTCCTTCGGGTCGAGTTGACCCTCGGTCACGAATTGGTGGACGACTTTAAACAGTCCGGTCGCCGGCGCGTTGGATGCGTCATCGTCGAACCACTCCCACATGGAAGCAGCCATACGATCATTGAATCCCGTGTTGTACGGCCCCGGATTCAGCAGCGTCACGTCGACACCCTGAGCGGCTACTTCGGCGCGAAGTGACTTGCCCATCGCTTCGAGGGCGTGCTTGGTCATGGAGTACGGCCCGAATGACGGTCCGGCGATCACGCCCGCGATCGAGGACACGATGATGATGCGACCGCTCCCTCGCTCCAGCATGCCGGGGAGGACCGCCTGCGTCACCGCAAGGGTGCCAAAGACGTTGACGTCGAAGAGCCGACGAACTCGATCAAGTGGAACGTCCGCCATGGGTCCGGTTTGTCCCGCGCCCGCATTGTTGATCAGGACGTCAATATTCCAATCGGCGGCTCGACGCACGTCGTCAGTGGTGATGTCCAATTTTTCGACGCGCAGAGTCGGGGCTTCTGCGCGCAGGGCGTCAGCTTGCTCGGTAGTTTCCGTGGTGGCAATCACGTCGTGACCCCGGGACGCCAGGGCGAGGGCCGCGCCCTTGCCAAAGCCCGAGCCGGCGCCGGTGATGAGAACGGTGCGAGACATATTTCTCCTTGAGATGTGGTGGTGTGTGGATTAGAAGGCGACGGCGGAAAGATCGGGGATGGTCTCTTCGGCTCGCGCCACGATGTTCGCCCACTGGGCTCGAGCGTGAGCGCGCTCGTCAGCCGTGGTGGTGGGGGCGTAGTGCTCCGTGGGATGCCAATTGGCCGCGACATCCTGCAGCGTGAGGGCGTCCACGGCGACGAGAGCCATGAGCCCGGCGCCACGCGTCGTGGCCTCTCGTTCGGGAGAAACGGCCACATTGCAGCCCGTGACGTCCGCCAGCATCTGCACCAAAAAGCTGTTGCGGGTCATGCCACCGTCCACGCGTAACTCAGAAATCGTGGTTCCCGTTTCTTCCTCCGCCGCGGCGACCAGGTCAGCTCCGCGGTGCGCGATCCCTTCGAGCACCGCGCGCACCAGATGCGCCTTGGTGGAGCCTCGCGTGAGACCAAAGAAAGCGCCACGAGCACCAAAGTCCCATTGCGGAGTACCCAGTCCCAAGAGGGCCGGAACGAAAAACACACCGTCGCTCGAATTAATAGAACGCGCCAGTGTTTCGGTCTCGGCGGCATCAGAGATCAAGCCGAGGTCGTCGCGTAGCCACTCAATACAGGTTCCCGCGGAGAGCACAATGCCTTCCACGCCCCACGTTTTGGACTGCTCGCGACTCTGGGCCACAATCGGAAAGCACCCCGAGGTAAATCGCGTCATTCGGTCAGGTCCCGCGGGACCACGCACGAGATTCAACATCGCTCCGGTACCGAAGGTGATTTTGGTTGCTCCCGGCGTGACGCACGATTGTCCGAAGAGTGACGCCGGTTGATCCCCGATGAGGGCGGTGATTCTCGGCGCACCCGGGAGCGCCGTCGCCCGTCCCACATCGCCCATGGTGTTGACAATGGTGGGCAGCATGGCGTGGTCGAGATGGAGAACATCGATGACGTCGTGGTCCCACGCCACGTCCAAATTGACGAGTCCGTTGACGCCCGCGTTCGAGTGATCGGTCACGTGGATGGCGCCTTCACTCAAGATCCAGGCCACGTAGGTTTCAATGGTCGCGAATTTGAGTTCGGCCGCGGGCCGACCACTGTGCTCCACGAGCCATTTTGCTTTCGTGGCGGACTGATTCGGGGCTAGTCGCAATCCTTGACCTTGCAACACCAAACAGTCGATGACGGTGCGGAGATCCTGCCAACCCAGGGCGGGGCCTACGGGTTCGCCGGTCGCGGGATCGAACACGATGGTGGTGGCACGTTGATTCGCGATACCGACCACGTCACACTCTCCACCATCACGCAAGCTCAGGCGGGCGAGTTCGAGGGAGAACGAACCAATCTCGCGGGCGTCGAGTTCGACTTCACCCGGCTGGGGCGACGTCACGGTGAGTGGGCGTTGATGGATGAAGCCCACGGAACCGTCGGTCTCGACGATCCCGGTGCGCACTGAGGTCGTTCCCACGTCCACCACCAGCGCCCTCACCATGCGGGTCCACCGAGTGAGAGCACGCCGGGGTTGCACACGGCGTTCGGGTCCAGTGCGGTCTTGAGAGCCTCCAGCACGGGGTAACCCGATCCGAGGGCTTCACGAACAAAGCGTGCACGATTTCGTCCGACGCCGTGATGATGGCTCAACGCACCTCCGGAGGCCAACACTGCGGTAGACGCCGCGTCCCACGCGCTGCGGTAATACTCGTCCGAGGAACCTTCGGGCCGGCCGACAAAGGTGAAGTACAAGCACGCCCCGTCCTGATACGCGTGCGACTGGTGGACGGAAGCAACGAGTGTTCCGGGAATGGCCCGCAGGGCCTCGGTCACTCGATCGTGGATCGTGACGAGCGTCGCCCACGGACCGGCAACTTCGATGGTGTCGACAACAAAACCCTTGGCCCACAGAGGTCCGAGCGCACTGACGTCGTTGCGGTGACCGAGCCAACGTTCCACGTGCGCCACGTCTTCGGACGTGGCGGCTGTGCATTCTTCGTCAACGATCGACATCGTCGCCGCGAGGAGGCCCGGGTCGCCTTCATCGAGAACGATCAGCGCGCAGCGGTCCAGGGAGAAGTTGCGTTGTGATTCGACTACGTCATAGAGACGAAGAACGGCGGGCCGCGCTCCGCGCTGCAGAATTCGGCGACAGGCATCGAGACCGTCGGCGACGGAGTCAAAGCTGTAGGCGGCGCGAGCTTCATGCGCCGGCTTGAGGTGGACGACGAGCGTCGCTTCGACGATGACGCCCAGGGAACCTTCGGCACCGACGAAGACTTGATTGAGGTCCGGCCCCACGGCGCTGCGAGGACCGCGGCCACCCGTTGTGACGACGGAGCCGTCGGCCAGTACGACCGTGAGCCCTCGCACGATGTCTTCGATTTTGCCGTAGCGATTGGAATACTGTCCGGCCCCGCGACACGCCAACCATCCACCCACCGTTGCGAGATCGAAGGATTGGGGAAAGTGCCCGACCGTGAATCCTCGTTCGTTCAAGAACGCTTCAAGCTCTGGGCCAAAGCAGCCCGCTTCGACGCGAACCGTGGCCGACACAGGATCGAAGTCGAGGATGCGGTTCAAGCCTGTCATGTCGAGTGCGATACCACCGGTGCTCGGAATGGCGCCACCGACGACGCCCGAGCGCCCACCTTGCGGGGTGACCGGTACGTGGTGGCGCGAGGCGATGGCGAGGGTGGCGCTCACGTCCTCGATGGACCGTGCGTGGACAACCGCGCCGGCCAGCGCCGGAAGCCGTGCGTCATTAATCCATCCAATCGTTAGCGGCCACCAATCACGCCCATGCTCTGCTCGGTCGTGGTCATCGGTGGAGACCGGGATGTCGCGCTGCGTGAGGTCGTAGACCACCGCGGCGGCGAGTTCGGCACCGGCAAAGACGGTGGTCATCGGCCCGTCGGGGAGGGCGTTGGGCATGGTCGGTGTGGTCACGTGGACTCCCTTTCGACACGCAGTCCCGCGGCCTCAAATTCCCGGGCGACGAGAGAACGGTACTGCGAAACTTCGAATTCTTGCTGCTCGTCGGACCATCCCATGTCGGCGGCAACCAACGAGGCGACGGCGGGGGCCGCAGTCCACGTGGCCCGCGCGTCTTGTAGGTGCGCCCTCGTGCGTCGTGTCAACAAGTCCTCGAGCGTCGTGACCATCTCGTGGCGAGCGCTGTAGATGAACTCGGCGCCGCAATACGGCAGGCCCTTAATCACCGGTGCCGCCCATTCGGGTTTCTCGGCAATGAGATCGAGAATCTCAGCGGTGCGCGTCCCGAAGCGCCGGTAGAGGTGCAGACTGATCTCGTCAGGAGTTGCGATGGGCCCACCGGCGGGGGCGCCGAATAACTTGAGGTGAGCAGTCTTGCATTTGGTCCGTCGATTGAGCTGGTGACAGAGGGCGTCGACCGTGTCTTCCGCCATCTGCCGGTACGTCGTCCACTTGCCCCCGGTGATGTGCACCACTCCGTCGGCGTTGACGATGACTTTGTGACGGCGCGAGAGGTCGGCCGTCCTCTCCTTGACCTTCTCGCCGTCCTCCGGCGCCAACAGAGGTCGCAGCCCCGCCCACACACCCGTCACGTCGTCCTCGGTGAGTTGCGACGTCGTTGAACCATTGGCCGCCTTCAATATGTAGGCGATGTCCTCCGGTGTGCACATCGGTTCATCCAAAGGCCCGTCGTACGCGGTATCGGTCGTGCCGAGATAGGTGAACCCGGCCTCTTCAAAAGGGACGACGAAAATGCTTCGTCGGTCACCCGGGACCGCAAACACCGCGGCGACGTCCGCCGGGAGTCGATCGTGCGGCACGCTGATGTGGATTCCCTTGGCGGGGGTTATTCGATGCGACGCGTGTTGCTCGGCCATGGAGAAGATGGCGTCCGCCCACACACCAGTGGCGTTGACGACGCTCGCCGTCGCGATGGGGAATTCTTCCCCCGATCGTTCGTCACGAACGCACACGGCGGTGACACGGCCGTCTGCGTCGTGGGCAAAATCTGTCGCGCGGATATAGGTGGCAACCGTCGTATCGAAGTTGTGGGCGGCGGTTTGCGCCAGCGTCAGAGCCACTCGGGCGTCGTCGCCTCGAGCGTCGAAGTACAAGAAGCCCGCGACCAGTCGATCGACCTTCAGGGTCGGAAGATGTTCGAGCGCCTGTTGGCGTGTGACTTTTTGGTAGCGCTTGCCAATCCGCCATCCGCCCGTGACGTCGTAGATCCGCAGCGCCGTGCTGTAGCTGCGTGCCACGGTTTTCGAGACGACGCCGTCTTTTCCGAAGAGGGGAATGAGAAAGGGGAGGACGCGAACGAGGTGGGGCGCATTTTCGAGAAGGCGCTGACGCTCCCGGAGATTTTCGTAGACCAGGCGAAATTCTTTTTGTTGCAGATACCTCAAACCCCCGTGGACCATTTTCGACGACTTCGACGAGGTCCCCACCGCCACGTCACCGGCGTCAATCAGGGCGACTTTGAGACCTCGCTGGGCGGCGTCCACCGCGACGCCCGCACCAGTCATGCCCGCACCGATCACGACGACATCGAATCGTTCACTTCGTAATCGATTGATCGCGTCGGCTCGATTGAATGTCTGCACCGACCCATGTTGGCACAGCGCCTTTGCCCGCTCGATCGGTCGTCGAAGGCCATGATTCGGGTAGGTTCGCTCCCATGGACTTTGCACTGACCGATGAACTTGCGGCCCTTCAAGAAACGGTGCGGCGGCTCGCACAGGACAAGATCAAGCCTCGCGCTCGCGAGATCGACCTGACCGGCGAGTACCCCCAAGACATCTTTGATGCTTTCCGCGACGCGGACCTCCTGGGGTTGTGTATTCCGAATGAGTACGGCGGCTCCGGGGCGGGCATCCTGGGGCTCACCCTCGCGATCGAAGAAGTCACCAAGTATTCCAACGTGATTGGTCTGATGCTGTTGCTCACCCGTTTGCCGACAGGTCCCATCATGATTGCCGGAAGCGAAGAGCAGAAGCTGCGCTATCTCCCAGGTATCGCGAATGGAACGCAGCGAGCGTCGTTCGGTCTCTCCGAACCCGGTGCGGGTTCGGACGTCGCCGGTATGCAAACTCGCGCCACGCCGGATCCGGACGTTGACGGCGGATGGATCTTGAACGGCACGAAATGTTGGATCTCCGGTGTTCGTCAGGCGGACTGGTTCACCGTGTTCGCCAAGACCGGTGAGCCGTCGTCACGACTCCACGATTCGATTACCGCGTTCATCGTCGACGCCGACACACCCGGCGTCTCGCGCCCACGGGTGGACGCCAAGATGGGCGTCAAGGGCATCGACACGGGTGACATTGTTTTTGACAATGTCCACGTCGGACCGCAGAACGTCATTGGCGCCGTTGGTGGCTTCCGGGTGGCCATGTTGGGCCTTAACGCCATGCGACCCATTGTCGCCGCGCGAGGGATCGGACTCGCGGAAGGAGCTCTCATGTACGCAACCGAGTACGTGAAGAACCGACCCGCGTTCGGCAAGACAATCGCTGAATTTCAGGGGATTCAGTGGGAGATCGCCAAGTGCGCGACCGAAATTGAAGCCGCCCGCCTGCTCACCTATCGCTCCGCGTGGCTCGCGGATCAGGGGAAGTACACCAAGGAATACGTCCCCATGTTGTCCATGGCGAAGTACTACGCCACCGAAGTCGCGGTGAAGGCGTCGGGCCTGGCGGTTCAATTACTCGGAGCAGCGGGGTACATGGAAGAACACCCCACGGAACAGTGGTATCGAGACGCTCGTCAGCTCACGATTGTCGAGGGCACGTCGCAAGTTCAGCTCGGACTGATTGGCAAGGGTGTCCTCGGGCACGATCTGTGGTGGGACTAGATGGCCGATATTTCGTGGCCTGACGTCATGACGACATTGGTGTCGCGCGGGGATCTCTCACGTAGCGAGGCGAGGGACGTGCTTCTCGCAATTCTCTCGGGTTCGACGGACGACGTGTTCGTGGCGGCCTTCCTCGCGAGTCTGACCACCAAAGGTGAGACCGTTGATGAACTCACGGGCTTTGTCGACGCTCTCATGACCGAAGCCGTTACCTTTCGAGTGGACGACGACGCCATGGACATAGTTGGCACCGGAGGTGACCGGTTGCGGAGCGTCAATGTCTCCACCATGGCGGCACTCACGGTGGCGGCCTGTGGCGTCCCCGTCGCGAAACACGGCAACCGCGCCGCGTCATCGTCGGTGGGCACGGCCGACGTCCTCGAAGAGCTCGGGGTCAAGATCGACGTGGACGCAGAGGTCGTGGCGCGGTGCGTGGCTCAAGCGGGCGTTGGTTTTTGTTTCGCGCAGCGCTTTCATCCGGGACTGCGGTTTCTCGGACCGGTGCGTCGTCAACTCGGCTTTCGCACGGCCTTTAATGTGCTCGGCCCCTTGGCTAATCCGGCGAGCGTGCAACGTCTGCTTCTCGGTGTCGCCGATCCGACGGTGATGGACCGCATGGCGGCGGTCCTCCAGGCCCGCGGTGTCGAACGGGCCTTCCTCGTGCACGCCGACGATGGCCTCGACGAGCTGAGTCTCGGAGCGCCGGCGACGATCGTCGACGTGACACCCGAGACCATTGTCACGATGCGCGTAGATCCGCCGGCTCTGCTCGGTCGTCGTCACGACGTGAGTGAGATCCGCGGGGGAGACGCCGCGCTCAACGCGAAGGCCGTCCGAGATTTCGTCGCGGCCAAGCCGGGCGCCGTCTTTGACACGGTGTGCGCCAATGCCGGTCTGGCGCTGATGGTCGCGGGCCGCGCACTGACTCTTGACGAAGGTTTCGAACTGGCCATGACCGCGGTGCGCGACGGCGGTGCCGCCCGAGCACTCGAAGGACTCGTGGCGCTATCGAATTCCTAGCTGAGGCGCGCGAGCGCGCCGTCGGACGGACGAACACGCCAGTGACGCACCCCCTCGATGCGTGGTTGCACGTCAGAGTCGTGCACCGCGAGAATGCATCCCCCAAACCCGCCGCCCATCAGCCGAGCGCCGAAGACGCCCGGGAGCGCGCAAATGGTCCCCACGAGCGCGTCGATGGCGGGCAGCGATACTTCGAAGTCGTCGCGCAAGGACACGTGAGAACTCCGTAGCAGTGAGCCGATGGCTCGCAGGTCACTGGTCGTCAGCGCGACCTCCATGGCGAGAACCCGCTCGTTTTCGCTGAGCACGTGGCGCGCCCGACGCCGTAGTAGGGGTTCGCCCAGACCCGCAAGGTCCGACATCGTGAGCATTCGGAAAGGACCCAATTCTGCGCTCACGGCCCGACACTCGTCGCGGCGGTCGCGGTATCCGGACGTCGCCAGGGATCGTGAAATACCGGAGTGGAAAACCGAAAAGCCGACGTCAACGGGAATAGGGACCAATCGCGTCGCGAGGTTCGAGAAATCAATAAGTAGTGCGCGGTGCTCTCGCGACCCGAGTGTCGCGAGCGGATCCAACAAGCCCACATCGCTGCCCGCGAGTGACTCGTAGCGTTGCACGAGTCGAGCAAGTTCCTCCAACGTGCCGCGTGCGCCACTGACCAGAGTGAGCGCGCCGATGTACGCGGCCGACGACGACATGCCGGCACCCGCCGGCAGCGTGCTGGAGACGTGGAGATCGACGTTGGTGACGTGTCGATCTGTGAGGACGACCTGGGCTTGTCGCTCAAATTCGTGCTCGGCCTCAGTGTCCGCAAACCAGACACCGAACCCATCGGCCGCGACCCGAACTCGGTCGTCGGCGCGGGCGCTACTGGTCACGTTGACACCGAGATCAACCGCGAAGGGCAGAGCGAGCCCCTCGTTGTAATCAGTATGTTCGCCAATGAGGTTGACGCGACCAGGGACGAAGACCGATTTCATCGGGCGACGGCAGGCTCCACGACGACACGAAAATCTTGCTCGCGCAGACCCGTGGCGATCTCGCGATAGACACCGGCGACATTGTCACCCGCCGTATCAGTAGCGAGAAAAGTGCCGTCACGCCCCAGACCGTGGATGCCAAAGCGGGGTTGGTAGCTGCCCCACTCGAAATTGTCGATCAAAGTCCAGTGCCAGTAACCCGTAACGTCCACGCCCAATCGGCGCGCGCGAACGAGCGCGCCGATGTTCTCACGCAAATAACGCTCGCGCGTCCAACCATCTCGGCGGGGCCAGGATCCACGATCATCACGTCGCACGCACATGCCGTTTTCGACCACCCATACGGGTAGTTGATCCTGTCCGGCCTCGCGGACGTAGGCGAGAAACATCTCGGGGTCGGGACGGTCGTCCCATAAAGGTCGACCGAGCTTGGGCCACCGCCCCCCGGCGGTGCGGTGCCCGGGCAGGGTTACGTGTTCGGCCACCGTCGGGGCGTAGTAATCGAGTTGGGCGACATCCATGAGTCGTGGCGTCGTGGCCTCGCGAACGGCGTTGCGTGCGGTGGGAAGAGCTCGAGCGGTGTCGACCCGGCGCGCAGTCCAACGCCGCAGGGCTTCTTCGGGACCGCGATATATCCCTCGTCCCGCGGGCACGGTGTCGTAGTGCGTGTCGCGCCGATGCTGCAACCACGCGTCGCGTTCCGCATCACCAATGTTGTAGTGGTGCGCGTACAAGGTGTCGAGAATGAGCCGGTCCAGTTCGTAGATCGAAAAGGAGTAATTGTTCGTGGCCACCACACTGTGGGGCTGTCGCTGTTTGATGGACTGGTAACCAACGACGTGGGCCGCGAGGAGGTGATCAATCGTGGTCATCGTGGCGTCAAAGTCATTGCGCCGCCCCGGTGGAAAGATTCCGTGCATATAGGTATTGAACGCAAAAATATTGATTTCGTTACTCGTGATCCACGTGTCACAGAGATCGCCGAAAAGTTGGACCGCCAGGTCGTACCACTGGGCGAGACGTCGCCAACCTTCGTCATTCAGCCACGGATCACGTCCCAACCATTCGGGGTTGGTGAAGTGGTGCAAGGTCACGAGTGGTCGTAGGTGTCGATCGCGCACGGCGCTCAAGATGTCGCGGTATCGCGCCACGGCCTCGTGGTCGACGTCGCCGGGGCGAGGTTCGATGCGGGTCCATTCCACGGACAGGCGAAAACTCGTGAGTCCCATGGCGACCACCAAATCGAGCTGACGTTCGTAGTCGTCCCAAAAGCGATTCGCCACGCCCGCCCGAGCGACGCGCCCCTCGTCCTCCCACGCGGCCCAGTTGTTGCGAGGCTCGCCCGGTCCGTTGTAGCCGCCTTCGATTTGAAAACCGGCGGTCGCGACTCCGAAGTCGAAATCCCGGGGCCAGAGATCAGATGTCATCGGGCGAGACTACCGAAGCGCTCGCGCCGTCGCGGTACGCTCGCCCCGAGGCTGAAGGGGGCATCATGGGCGGACCGTTATCGGGAATCAAGATTATTGAGTTGGCTGGCATCGGACCATCGCCGTACGCGGCCATGCTGCTCGCGGACCTCGGGGCCGACATCTTGCGGTTGGAGCGTGCTGATCCCAACGCCGCGGCTGACCCCTACTGGGACCTACTGCTTCGTTCACGCTCGTCAGTCGCGGTGAATCTCAAGCACGAGGACGGACGCGCGCTCGTCTTGGATCTGGTGGAAAGTGCCGACGCTCTCATCGAAGGGTTCCGACCGGGAGTGACCGAACGCCTCGGACTGGGACCCGACGATGTGTGGGAACGTAATGACAAGTTGGTCTACGGCCGCATGACCGGTTGGGGACAGGATGGTCCCTTGTCGGCGCGCGCGGGGCACGACATCAATTACATCTCGATTGCCGGGGCGCTATGGCCCATTGGTCGCGAGGGCGACAAGCCGGTTCCCCCTTTGAATCTCGTCGGCGACTTTGGCGGCGGCGGCATGTTGCTCGCATTTGGCGTTGTCGCGGGAATCTTGAATGTCCGCAACGGCGGCGTGGGGCAAGTCGTCGACGCGGCCATGGTGGATGGTGCGTCGTCGTTGATGGCGATGACGCACTCCTTCTTGAACGCAGGCTTGTGGCGCGAAGAAAGAGGGACCAACCTGTTGGACACCGGGGCGCACTTCTACGAGGTCTACGAAACCGCTGACGGGAAGTACATGGCGGTGGGAGCAATTGAGCGGCAGTTCTACGCGGAGCTCGTGCAAGGACTTGGTCTTTCGGCCGAGGAACTTCCCGGTCAAATGGATCGAGAGCATTGGGGAGCCATGAAAGAGCGTTTCGCGGCCATTTTTCTCACGAAGACTCGTGACGAGTGGTGCGCCATTTTCGACGACACGGACGCCTGCGTGTCCCCGGTACTCGCGCCCCGCGAAGCGCCGGAGCACCCGCACAATGTGGCTCGATCCACATTCGCGAGCGGGGACCTCGCCCCGAGTCCGGCGCCGCGATTCTCCAAGACGCCCGGATCCATCACCCGTCCCGCCACGACCCCCGGATCGGGAACCGACGACGGACTGCGCCGTTGGGGCGTCAGTGAAGAACGAGTGGCGTCGCTACGGAGCGCCGGGGCCCTGGGCTAGACGTTGACGACCGGACAGGTCAGCGTGCGGGTGATGCCCGGTACCTTTTGAATCGCGCCGACCACAAGTCCACCAAGTTCGTCGACGCTCTCGGCGCTGCAGCTCACGATCACGTCGTACGGACCAGTGACTTCGTGAGCCTTGGACACGCCCGGCACGGAACGCGCGGCAACGACCACGTCGTTGGCCTTGCCGACTTCGGTCTGGATCAAAATGTAGGCATCAACGGCCATGAGGCACCTTCCCTTCAGGTCTCTCCATCATGCCCGTTTCCGACCCTCGCGTGCTACTTCTCGCGAAATCGACGTCCGATATGCCACTGGTAGCAGTGATCGCAACGGTAGGTGTTGAGGTCAACACCCTCGAGGGTCCAGGCCAATTGGGCGGCGCTCGCCGCTTCGGACTGGGTGCGGTACGACTTTTTCGGAGTGCCATCGTGCTTGAAGTGGGACGAGGAACGTCCGAGAGGGCGACTCTCGAGGCGGCGGGTCCGACGCTTCTTCACGTCGACGACCCTAGCCAGCACTAGGTAGAGTGCGCGTCGTGACGACACAGTGGGAAACAATCCAAGAGATCGAGACCACCCCGACTCTGGACGATGGCGATCATGAGAGATTCACTCACGTCGTTCTCGAGGGTTTTCATCCGAAAGAGGGCGACTTCATACCCATCGATAACAGCGTGGTTGGCGGAATGATCAATTCAACACCGGTGCGCGCTTTGTGCGGCAAGGTCTGGGTCCCGGGCCGTGACCCGAAGAAGTACCCCATCTGCCCGACGTGTCGAGAAGTGGCCGAGGGTCTCGGCTGGTCACTCCCCGCCGGTTGAGGAATCGCGGAGTCGATCACCGAAGAAGGTGAGGACTTGTTCGAGCGCCTCGAGGGTGGGGGAGCCAGGAGTCGTACCGAGGTCCTCAGTGAGCACCGAGTGCGCACCGTGTCGGTAGCCCCATTGGTTGCCGGCCGACGAATCGATTTCGACACCGACGAAGTTGTCACCGAGCAGGTCGCGCAAGGCCGCGAATCTCTCGGGGCGCACCATGGGGTCTTCGGTGAAACGTAGTCCCACTACGCACACACCCGCTGCCGCCCGGGCCGCGACCTGACGTTTCTCCTCGTCAGAAAGTCCGAGGTCGCTCGACGCGGTGGATTTCTTTCCGAGGGGAACCGGCAAACTTGGTTGACTGAGCACCGGAGCGATGACCACGGGATCCACCATCATGGCGAGTGCGAAGCCGCCGGTGAGGCACATGCCGACGACTCCCACGCCTGGTCCGCCGGTGCGCTCATGTTCGTGGTGAGCAAGTTCCGTGAGCCACCGTGTCACGCGCGATGATTTGTGCGTGGCGAACAAGGTGAAATCGCGACTCACACACGCCGTTCCAATCGCTCGCGCGATGCGAGGTCCATTGGGAGGTGCGCCGTCCGTGCCGAACAGGTGGGGCATCGCGACCGAAAATCCGCGCCGAACAACTTCTCGGGCAAAGGACGTCACGAGCGGCGTGATGCCAGGAATTTCGGAGAGAACCAAAACGGTCGGTCCGTCGCCCATGCGATAAACGTCTCGCGTTCGGCCCAACGCGGAAAAAGGCGACTTGGTGAAACCCTCCAAAACATTCGACGTTTCGGACATCACGGCAACCCCTCCGTCGCGCCGGCCTTCGCAGCACGACCCGTAGGCTACTGACAATTATGACCAAATCGATCCTCTTTTTGTCCGGCTCGCTACGGGCGGAGTCGTTGAATACACGGCTCACCGCAATCGCGGCACGAACCTTGCCCGCAGCCTACGAACCTGACTTCTTCGATTTGGGCGACATCCCTCCGTACAACGCCGACCACGACGGCGAGCACGCTCCGGCCTCGGTGGTGGAGTTGCGACGACGGATACACAGCGCCGCGGGCGTGTTCTGGGCCACGCCGGAGTACAACTACGCGGTGCCGGGTGTCGTGAAGAACGTCATTGACTGGGCGTCTCGACCGATATTCCCCCAAAACTGCCTCGTGGGCAAGCCGATGAACGCCGCCGTGGCGACCATTTCCGCCACGAACGGCGTCCGTTCCCTGTCCGAACTCAAGCGGATGTGGAATACCTCCGGTGGTTTGAGTGCGCCCCTGCCGGATTGCGTGATCACGCTCGCTCCGACCAAGTTCATTGACGAGGAGGGTGTCGACAGTCTCGAGCCCCTGTCGCTCAAGATGATTACGTTGGCCGTGGCGTGCTTGGTGCGATTGTGCGATTCGAACGCGTCCGAGGCTCTCGTGGAGAACTGGCATTCGTACGTGGCGGCCCTGTCGTCGTGAGTCGCGCACTAGTCATTCGACACCACGAAGAAGACGACGCCGGACTGATCGGGCGGGCCTTCGCTGATCGCGGATGGAGCGTCGACACGATTCTCTACACGTCGTCGTCGACGCCACTGAGCAGCCACGGGTATGACGCAGTCGTCGTGCTGGGCTCGAACGCCGCCGTGTACGACCCGGTCGTTCGCGAACAATGGTTACTCGCTGAAATGTCGTTCTTGGAGGCTGCGAGCGACGCTGGCGTTCCGATCTTCGGCATCTGCTTTGGTGCCCAGGTGTTGTGCGCCATGAGCGGTGGGCAGGTTCGCCGGGCGGCCGAGGGTGAGGAGGGCTGGCAGATCGTTGACGTCGCCGATTCTGTCGGGCTTCCACGAGGACCTTGGTTCGAGTATCACGGAGACGAATGCGTGCTGACACCGGAGGCGAACGTGTGGGCCACGTCACCTCGTGCGGTGCAGGCGTTCACCTGGCGACAGCACCTCGGCGTCCAGTTCCATCCGGAGATTGACGCCGAACAACTTCACCGGTGGTTCCAGAGTGAGAACGGCTCGCCGCGCGCCCACAGCGAGCACCAGCGACGGTTGCTCGAGGAGACGACATCCATGGAGGCAGAGGCCGCCGTGCGCGCCGGCACGCTCGTCGACCTGTTTTTGGAGCACGCGGGACTCCAGTAGTTGCCCAACTGGATTCATGCGTTAGTTTCAGCGCGTGGAGAACGTGGTCGACGTCAAGGGCCTGACGCGACGGTACGGAGATTTCTGTGCGGTCGACGGCCTTGACCTAGTGGTGACGCAAGGCGAGTGCCTCGCGGTGTTGGGTCCGAACGGCGCCGGAAAAACCACCACCATCGAAATCCTCGAAGGTTATCGACATCGCGATGCGGGTGACGTTCACGTCTTGGGAGTTGACCCCGCCACGGCCGATCGTCGTTGGCGAGCGCGCCTGGGCATCGTGCTGCAAAGCGCGTCGGATCTCGGAGATCTGACGGTTCGCGAATCGATCCAACATTTTGCGCGGTTCTATTCGCAGCCGCGTCTGACGTCGGAGGTACTCGATATCACCGGGCTCACCGACAAGAGCGACGCTCGCAACTCGTCCCTGTCCGGCGGACAGCGACGTCGTCTCGACGTCGCCCTCGGAATTGTCGGACGTCCGGAGTTGCTCTTCTTAGATGAGCCCACCACGGGTTTTGATCCCGAGGCCCGCCAGGTCTTCTGGCAACTGATCCATCGCCTGAAAAGCGAAGGTACGACCATCGTGCTCACGACCCACTACCTCGAGGAAGCCGACGCGCTGGCTGATCGTGTCGTGGTGATCGCGCGAGGTCGCAAGGTCGCAGACACCACGCCCGCGCTCCTCGGGCGCCGGACGAGCGACGACGTGCGGGTGAGCTGGTGGGAAGAGAACGAGCGCCGCGACGAGCTCACTCGTACTCCCACCGCGTTTATTGCCTCGTTGTCGCAGCGGCTGGGGGGCGAAATTCCTCACCTTGAAGTGTCGCGACCCACCTTGGAGCAGGCGTACCTGGAACTCCTCGACGAGGGTGAGCGATCATGAATCTCCTGGCGCTCTACGTCGACCGCTCACGCCTCGAAATCCGAGCGTTGCTGCGCGATAAGCGCTCCATCACTTTTTCCATGTTCCTACCGATCTTCCTCCTGCTCATTTTCGGCTCCGTGTTCGGACACCAGGAGATTGGCCAATCCGGCGTGAAGTTTTCCCAATACTTCGTCGCTGGGATGCTCGCGTCAGGACTCCTGTACAGCGCTTTTCAGCAATTGGCGATCATGATTCCCGAAGAGCGATCCAACGGGACGCTCAAGCGTCTGGTGGGTTCGCCGATGCCCAAGAGCGTCTACTTCGTGGGAAAATTTTCGTGCTCGTTGTTCATCTATGTGTTTCAGGCCATTTTCTTGCTCGGCATTGGCCACCTCGCTTTCGGCATCACGATGCCGCGCAGCGTGAATCTGTGGTTCGTGTTCGTATGGGTCAGTTTTCTGGGACTCATCGTGAGCACCTTGCTGGGTGTTGCCTTTTCCACTCTGGCCAAAGACGGCCGAGCGGCCTCAGCTCTCGCGACACCCGTCGTGCTCTTCTTTCAGTTCACCTCGGGTGTGTACTTGATCTACACGCAGTTGCCTCGTTGGATGCAAACCATTGCGGCACTGTTCCCGTTGAAATGGATGGCCCAGGCCATGCGTGGCGTGTTTCTCCCCGCCGCGTTCGCCGCCAACGAGGCGGGCGGCAGCTACGAATTCACGAAAGCGGCCGTCGTGTTGGGAATGTGGACGGTGGTCGGAGCGCTGCTATGCGCTTTCACCTTCCGTTGGTTGCCGAAGGACGCGGACTGATCATTCGGTCGTGGGCGCCGCCAACGCCGCCATTCGTTCGCTCAGTCCGCTCACGCGCGCAATGCGCCGCGAGAGCGCGATCGACAATAGATCAAGGGAGCCCACGATTCTTACCTGATGGCGTGCGCGGGTGAGAGCCGTGTAAATCAGTTCACGGGTCAGGATGCTCACGTCGTGATCGGGCAATGACACGATGACGTCGTCATACTCCGAACCCTGTGACTTGTGAATGGTGATCGCCCAGGCGGGCTCGGCGTCATGCAGCCGATGAAGTGGTCGTCGGCGCGGTGCGTCGAGAGGACCGAAGACGGCGTAGGGTCCTTCCGGATCATCCATCACGACGCCAATGTCACCGTTGGCGAGTGCCGAGCCGTCGGGGCGGAACTCTTCGTTGCGGGTGATGAGGACGGGTGTGCCCACGGCGAGGTCAGGTGTGTCCGACGCCACTCGTGTCTGCCACCAGTGAACGGACCCCACCCCTCGACGAGTTGCGCACAGGACCACGACGCGCGTTGCGTCGCGCAGCGCGCCCGCTTCGTCCGCGGCCGCCGCTCGTGCGCGCAGGTCGTTCGCGTGCTCCTCGAGGCGGGCGAGATCATGTCGCCGATCGGTGGAGATCGTGACCATCGAACTCGTCTCGCCGAGGCGCACGAGTCCTTCGATATCCCCTCGGTTGACGCACTGAGCAGCCCTGACGATGTCCGAACCACTGCGGAAGTTCTCGGTGAGTCGCACGAGGCCGTGCCCCAAGTGACCGGCGTCGGCCGCGTCGACGACATCGCGCAAGACGGCGCCGACGTTCACCGACGCCAGCTGATCGGCGTCACCCACGAGCAGCAGCCGTGTGTGTTCGCTGCACGCGGCTAGCAATGTATCCATCATGTCGAGCTCGAGCATCGACACTTCATCGACGACGACCAGATCGTCGTCGAGCCGCAGCGTCGCGGCGTCGGTGTCCGGCCGAAGTCCGAGAAGGCGGTGCACGGACCCCGACCGTTCGTGGAATTGGAGCCCCGCGTGTTCGTGGGACACAGTGTCGGCCAGAGCTTCGCGAAGCCGGACGGCGGCTTTGGCGGTCGGTGCCGCGATGGCCACGCGAACTTTCCGTTGCTCCTGCGACGCCTGATTGCCCAGCGCGGCGAGAAGCCGGGCAACGGCCGTGGTCTTGCCGGTCCCGGGTCCGCCGGTCATGACGGTGATCTTCTGCTGCGCGACCGCGGTCGCCAAGAGGGCGGCCGGACCTTCCACGTGCGAACGACACGTGGTCACAAGATCACCAATCCAGTCAGCGTCACGCGGACCTGCGGACTTCAGCAACGTGGTAGCCACTCGCCATTCGGCGTGGGCCAATCGCCGAACGTGACAGAACACGATCTCCCCGTCGCTCTCGGTGATCACCACCGGTGGACCGGCCGCGGGAACATCTCCACCAAGGTTCCGTCGGTCGACAGCCGCGCGAACGAGCGGCCGCGAGGTGTCCTGTAACGCCCGACGAAGGGCGTCCGCGTCCGGTAGGTCGCCCGGGTGGCGACCACCCAGCTGGGCGCTCATCAGTTCGCCAAGTTCACGAGGTCGCAGAGAGAGCGCGGCGTGGTCGTATCGCACGGACTTGGCGAGGAGCAGGAACGCCGCCAGGACGTCGTCGTCATCCTCGGTGAGCGGCAGCGTCACGGAGTCAACACGGTGCGCGTAGCGAACGATCGAGGTAACGATGAGTCGGTCCGCTTCGCTGAAGATGTCGGACCAAGAAGGGTGACGCTCGAAGCACTCGCGAAGCTCGTTCATGAGCCCTGTCCTGCCAGAATGTCCGAGGCTCGAACGACGACGTCCGCGGGAATTCGCCAAGTGGCCAGTCCATCGTCCGGGTGTTGGGCCGTGGCGACACCCCGCACGTAGAGATAACAGAGGCCCCCCAGCTGCTCGGCGGGTTGGTACCCGGCGAGGCGATCGTCGAGGTAGCGATGGAGCGCGACGCTGTACAGCAAGCCTTGCAAGGGGTAGCCCGACGTCGACATTTCGGTCACTAGAGAAGGGGGTGAGTAGTCGTCCTCGCTGGTCAGGAGATTGGTCTTGTAGTCAACAATGACGAACCGAGGAGACGAGTCGCCAACCTGAGCGACGAGGTCAATGGAACCGGTGAGATAGCCAGTTGCGAGGAGCGAGGAATCGTACCGGTCTCGTACGTGGGCAAAGAAGTCTCCGTATGGTCCCTCGGGATCTCCTGAGACCACGGCATCGCACAGGGCGCGGAGGCGACCATCAGCTGATGTCGACGAACCGAGCGGCAAGGTAAATCGCATTTCGGCGCTCGTGTGCCGAGCGCCGACGAAGGCGTCCAATGATGCACCGTCGAACAGCGATCCCAGCGGACGTGACAGAAGGTGCCGAAAGACGTCGACGAAGTCGCTCGTCGCCGCAAAGTGGTGACGAGCAAAGACATCTCGCACCACGCCGTCCAACGCGTCGTCTCGAGAGCCCAACCTTCCAACAACGCGTTCGAGCACCTCGTGAACTGCGTTCCCCAATGCCGTGCCGCGGAGATCCTCAAAGACGTGGGCACCTCTCAGGTCGAGCACGTCTTCAACGAGGTCGTCATCTTTTCGCTCGTCGCGCGCACCGCCTTCGTAGGCGGAAGGGCTATTCGCCCGGTACGTGTCGCTCGCCAGATCCGCATCACTATCGGTGGCGTGCAGCGAACTGTAAGACCACCTCCTCAAGGCCTCGGCAACAGCGGGGGCCCGCTGTGCGACGGGCGGCCGTTGGGGTGATTTGTCGGGGAGGGCGTTCCAGGGAATGTGCAGAGCGAAGGCGTGTTCAGTAGTGGATACTTCTGGAATCGCGCCGTCCGACCCCAGGTCGTCCGCTGCGGACGTCGCCAGCGATGAGAGAAGTTCGGGCCACTCGCCTCTATCTCCCACGCGCCAGGCCACCAGCAGCGTCTCCGCTCTGGTGAGGGCCACGTAGATGAGCCGGCGAGACTCGTCTCGGTCGTCGAGACGAACTTCTTCTCCAAAGCCCTCATTCGATAAGAGACTGCGGGTATCGAGAACTCGACCGTTACCGGTCGTCCACGACGCGACGCCGTCGGTACGAAGCGGGCTCGTTCGCTCCATGTCGGGAATCAGCACAACGGGAAACTGCAGGCCCTTCGCGGCGTGAATGGTCATGAGGCGCACCGCGTCATCGTCGCTTTCAATGCGGCGTTGGGCGGTCGTCCCCTCTTCATCTCCGACGCGGGCGTCGGACATCCTTTCGTCCATCCATTGCAGCGGTCGTTCGGCACTCAGCGGACCACGCAGGTCAGCGGCGAGTAACTCGAAAATGTGCTCAAGGTCCGTCCAGTGTCGTTCGCCCTGCGGGAGATTCCGCACGTGGGCGAGAACGCCGCCGTCGAGGGCCGCACGAAGTAACGCGCCTGGTCCGGACCGGGCGAAGCCGTCAACGATCGCTTGCAAATGTCCATCGTCGAAGTGCTGAAACCACGTGGCGCGCAATAGATTGACCCGACGAGCAGCGCGGTGGTCGGCGAGAATCCATAAAAGTGAACGCACGTGCGTGGCCGCTACGGACGTAAAGACCGAAGCTCCGCCAACACTGACCGAGACGACGTTGCGCCGAGCCAAGTCGCGTTGCAACCTTCGCATGACGTCACCGCGTCGGCACAAAATCGCGACATCTCGTGCGGGGACGCCCGCCTCGCGTAACACCGCCAGCACGTGGTGCACGTCCTCGAATACCGCGGGTCCGACCGTCGTCGCGTCGACCGCACGAATCGTGAACTGGCCAGGCAAATCACGTCGTCGTGCGCTGGGTTCGACGGGGTCGTAGGTCACCGGGTTGTCGCCCGATGACAGATGCCACCCGTCACGTCGACCCGCGAGAAACAAGGTGTTCAGTGCGCTCAGGAGCGGCCCCGATGATCGGTGATTCACTCGCAGCGCCACCGACGCCTGACGACCCCGACCGCTGACGTCGCGCTCGAGGCGCTGATAAACGCGAACATCGCCACCGCGAAAGCCGTAGATCGCTTGTTTCGCGTCGCCCACCACAATCATTGGTGTGGGTGATTCGCCATCGCGAAAGAGTTGGCGAAAGACATCCCACTGCAGCGCATCGGTATCTTGAAATTCGTCGATCATCACCAATGCGAATTGAGACCGGAGACGGTCTCGTAGTGCGGTTCCGCCCATCTCCATTTGGTGATGAAGTTCACTGATCAAGTCGTTGTACGTCGTCACGTTTTCGAGTTCATGAAGTCGTGCGAGTCGTGTGGTGGCATCACGTAGCACCTCCGTGATGACCGAAAGTTGTTGGGCGCGCTCGGGATCATCGCTCGGGTTGTGCAACGACAGAAGGTGCGAATCTTCGCCGCCACTGGATTCGACGACGTCGAGCCCTTTGGTTAATTTGCTTGACAATCTCTGCGCCGCGGGAGTGACCGCCGTTCCACTGCTCTCCATGTCGTCGAGGAGTCGAAGAAAGACGGGATCTGCGCTGGTGACCCGCCGCGTGATTGCCTCGTACGACGCGCGCCGTTTCAGCCGACCACCGGCAACGACGTCCTCGTCCCGTCCGTGACGAACGGCGCTCGCAAACGAGTGGATCGTTCGAGCGTGCACTTCGTCTAACTGGGCAGTCACCTTCGTCCAACGAGCGCGCACGACGTCGAGGCCTTGTTCGAGACACACTTCCACGAAAGCCTGCACCCACTCATCGGAGTTGGAAAGAGACGGATCACTATCGGCGAGATCTCCGCGGGATCCATTGTCCAGCCACGCGATCACGAGACCAAACGCCGCTACGCGTTCTCGTAGGCGAGCCTTGAGCTCGAATGCCGCGGCGCGCGAAAAGGTGACCATCAGGAGCTCGTGTGGTTCGTGGTCTTCTTCAATCAGCCAGCGCGCCGCAACGTGGGTAATCATCCAGGTCTTGCCAGTGCCGGCGCTGGCGGATACCACCAAAACGTCGTCCAAGTCACCCACACGACTGACCAACGGATCGAACGGGCGCGTCACGTGGCGTCCTCCGTGAGACGCCGAAACACATAGTTGTCCGTCTTCTCCCGGTTAGCGTCGACGCGTTCACGACGAGACGGATAGCGCGACGACGTGGTGGTGGCGCTCACGCTGATGTTGTGCAGTAGGTCGCGCCAGATAGCGGCGTAGGGAAACTCCCCGTTCTCGCCCATCTCTGCCAACTCTTCGTAGGCGAGAGGGAATAGGAGTTGATGAACGGTGTCGTTATTTTCTCCGTATCCACGCTGCGAACTCCACGTGTCCGAAGGTTTGACCTTCAGGATGGGTGCCATCGCTGCCACACTCGTCCGCCGGAACAGTGGCAGTGCTCGCACCAGAGACTCTCGTCGCCAGTCATCGATGCGCGACAGCGCCGCGATGGCGTCATCAAGGCTTCCGTCGAAGCGGAGGATGGACAGGGGATTGAGTCTGTCGTCACCCGCGAAGCGAGTCCCCGTCTTCTGCTTGTAGGGCTCGTTCGAGTCGGGCAGGAAAGACGTTACGGAGAGTGGTTCGTGGTCGGGCTCGACAAGTTTGAGAATGCACAAGTCGACGAGGGCGGGAAACACGTGGCGCACCTCACCCTTGTGACCTCTCGGTTCGAGTTGCACCCTCATCAAACTTCCCGACGCGGGGTCTCGTCGCACGTCACGCCACCACGACGAATCCGAGGGCGCGTTCACAAGTAGTTCACGCTCGCCCCAGCTCACGACGTGAGGTGTCGTCGTCACCTCGTCGAGGTCCTCGAGGTCCAGCACGTAGTTGTACGTCGCGAGATCAAGGAGGGGGAATTGGAGTCGACGAACGAACAGGCGGTGAGGAATCGTGCGCGTTCGACCGGGAGTTTCGAGAATCTGCCGTCGAAGTCGCCACACGACTTCGTGGAGTGGCGCACACGGTAGTTCTCGACAGTGTGGTGATGGCGTGTGGCGAAGATCATTGCGGTCCGGCAGCAAGCCGGACTTTGCGAGGATGCTCACTTCTTCGGTTACAGCCGTCAGATAGGCACGTTGGAGGGCCGATCGCTCGAGGGGATCGAGAGCAATGGGCGGCACGTCTAGACGGGCGTCAGGGTCGTCGGGTACACCGGCGGCGAGTCCTACGGCGACGTGATAGCGCACCGGGTGACGTGCGAAACGGAGCAACTCACTCGCGGCGACGGAATTCTCCGCGAGCGGAGCGAGTGGCGTCTCGCTCGGAGACGTCACGAGGGCCACGCGTGGATCAAACAGAGGTGGACGCCACTGTTCTTCTCCGACGGCGTCAAAGGAGTGGCGCGACGTGGTGCGAGAGGAAGACGAGGCGTCGCGGGTAACACTGCGAACGACGTCCACGAGTTCGGACAAAGGAATGGCGAGATCCACCGATCGACCGTTCTCTTCGTTTCGAGCGTCATAAGTGATGATGAGGCTCTCGGACGCGCAACCGAGCGCGGCAAAGAGGGCGCCGAGTACTGCTCGTCGGGGATCGGGGTCTCCAACTCGGGGTGGTTCGAGAAGGGGAGACCGCAACGAGGTCGGCGGTAAGGACAATTCATCGAAACCCAAGATGCAGACGAGTCGATAGGGTGCGCCGACCAAGGACGTGGCCCGCGTGACCGTCACGCCCCATCGTCCAAAGATGCGTTGGCGAGTCGAACTAGCCGAAAGGTCGTTCCACAGTTCGGCAAAGTCGTCAAAGGTGATGCGTGTTTCGTCACTCTGATCGTGGGAGAACCAGTCCCGCACCCGCGATTTCGCCATGTCAAATGAATCGTCGTCGTCGAGGGACCTCTGCGGCGCTAGTTCACTCATCCATTCGTCGAGGTGGCTGAGCCACGCTGTCACCGGTCGGCGTAGGGGGTCGTGGCGCCACGTCGCACTCGCGTCAAGAATGCGAAGCAGCGGTTGGAGCGCCGCGATGACCTCGACGTCGCTCGCGACACCGACACTTTGGCTCGTCGAAGGGGGCCAGAGGAAACTGGAGACGACATCGTCAGTCCACTCTTGCCACGTTCCTGCGCCATGATCATCGGGATAGAGGTTGAAGATGGACCTTTGCGGAGCCGAGATGCCAAAAGTGAGAGATCCGTGATGCGCCAGTCGCCACAGCCGGTCCCACTGTGACGGTTCGAGACCCATCTGAGTTCGTAGTGCGCGCGTTTCGCACAAGGACCGGATTTGTTCGATCGTGGCGTAGTTACCAATCAATCCGAGAAGTTCCGCCGACGCACGGAGGCGCGACGTCGTACTAGCCGGCGCGAGTTCGGTCGGTTCAAACGGGAGCCGCGGAAGACGTTGGCCACGTTCGAAGCGAGGCAGGATCCAATGTCGTTCCAAGTGGGCTTCGAATCGCTCGGGATCAGGTGTGACGACGAGCACCTCGTGCGGCTCAATGCCTTTCGTTGTCATGGTCTCGAGAATGAGGTCACGAGCTACTTCGGCTTGGCGAGAAGCGCCCACGCATCCCACGACGGAGAGAGTGTCATCGTCGTCCACGGCGCTGACACTGCCGCCGCGCAGGCGATCTCGGAAGGCACCCAGGAGGCTGGTGGGCATTGGCGATGGTGCGGAGCACACACACTCGCGAAAGGAATCCACCGGAGCCTCTCGCCAGAGTTGCAGTGAATCGAGCGACTCGCGTCGCCAAGAAGAAAGAACGGGGCTGGGAGTGGTGCCATTCGGGACCGAGACAAAGACGTGGACATCACAGTGGCGCGCAAGGGCGCCGACGAATCGAACGAATGCGGGTCCGCCGGGCACATTCGGAAGTCCGAACACGAAGACTCGTTCGGGAATTCCGAGCGGGAGGGACGTCGACAACGCGACTTCGCAGGCTTGACGTTGGGCGAGAGGGAGGGTTTGTTTCGGTCCGAGAGTTTCGTAGCGGCGTCGGACCTCGGCGTGGACATCATCGTTAGATTCCAACGCGTCCGGTCGCCACCGAATGACCTCGTCCAACTCCTCGGCCTGGCGCCTCGCGTCGACGTAGGAGAGACCAGGCGCATTTCCCAAAAGTCGAGCCGTCATGAGATCTCGATCCCAAGGAATCCGGTCTTGGCCGAGAGCCAAGTTTTCCACGAGACCCACAAATTCCTCCGGAAAGATGTAGGTCAAATTCGCCGTGATCCCGGCGCGGTCGGTGCTCTCCCCCAAATGCCAATCGAGCCATTGCCGTACGGGCGCGCTCGGCACCACCGTCCAGTCGGGCTCGAGAACGTTCGGGGCGTCGACACGTCGGAGTTCCGCGAAATGACGAGCGAGCGACGAGAGGTTCTCGCCGAGATGCAACGTGAGTCCGGGGTCCATTTCCATCGAACTCTACGCAACGGGCGTTACATGAGGGTTTCTGACGCACTCGTTAGGCTGATCCGGTGACAGTGCACGTAGGAGATGAAATTCAAATGCGTGCCGTACGCCCCGCCACCGGTGGCGCGGTGGGTCGGACCGACGACGGCCAGGTCGTCTTTCTCCGTCATGCGCTGCCGAACGAGCTCGTGCGCGCGACCGTGAGCGAAGTGGCGAAGTCCTTCGTTCGCGCCGACACGATATCGGTGATCGAGGCGAGTTCCGAACGAGTGACACCCCCATGCCGCTACGCGCACGCGGGCGGGTGCGGGGGTTGCGACTTACAACACGCCAGCACTGAGGCACAGCTCGAATGGAAATCCCAGCTCGTCACGGAGCACCTGTCGCGCATTGCGCATCTCGAATGGCGAGTCGACGTCGAGGAAGTCGGAGTACCCGCGCAGGGTTCTCGTACCCGACTTCGGTGCGGCGTGGACGAAAACGGACATCTTGGTTTGCGGCCCTACCGTTCCAACGAACTCGTCGCGATTGACGAGTGTTGGATCAGTGCGTCTCCTTTTGCCGAAGCCTTCGACGAAGAGTGGCCGGACGCGGAGGAAGTGGAACTTCGCGCCATTGGTGATACGTACTTTGCGGTGGCGCGGCACGACGTCGGCGAGGAATCGCAATTCGCCGTGTCCAATTTGGGAGGCGCACCACTCCCGGCAGACACGTCCACGATGGTTCGCGTGGGCGCGCACGACTATCGCGTGGGACCTTTGTCGTTTTGGCAATCCCATCGCGCCGCGCCCGAGGTGCTCGTACGAACGGTGATGGAATTTGCGGACGTCGCTCCGGGGGATCACGTCGTCGATCTCTATAGCGGGGTCGGACTCTTTACGGTTCCTCTCGCGGCTGCGGCCGGTCCCACCGGTCGCGTGACCAGTGTGGAGAGTTCCGAGGATGCGGTAGCGGATGCGGAATTCAATACGCGACATTTTCGAACAGTGACTCTGCGCGATTGGCGCGTCACGCCCCGTGCGATCAACGACACCGTCAGTGCGGGTGACGTCGTTGTTCTGGATCCGCCTCGAAATGGTGCAGGCAAAGCCGTGGCCAGTGCGCTCGTGCGTCGCGCCCCGCGACGGATCGTGTACGTCTCGTGTGATGCGGCGACCTTCGCTCGTGACCTCGCTGTTTTGCTCGAAGGTGGGTACCGACTCTTGCAATTGCGTGCCTTCGACCTATTTCCGATGACGGAACACGTGGAGCTCGTGGGGGTACTTGACGCGCCCCTCTAACGGGTGCAGAGTGCGAGTGGAGATCTGTTTCCGTACGGATCTCTAGAGGAGGTCCTCGTTGATGTCGACGAAGCTTGATCACCACCACCGCCACACCGTGGAGCGCTTGTTGGCGCACCCGATTGGGCACAACATTCAGTGGCACGATGTCGTGTGTCTCTTGGAGCGCTTCGGCACCATGCACGAATCGCACCGAGGTGCATGGGTGTTTAGTGCGCCGGGGACCACCGTTTCGTTTGGCCGAAATCGGGGGCGCGACTTGACGGAGGATCAAGTGATGCGAGTGCGCCACCTCCTACAGACGCTGAATGTGGTGTCGCGCACTCAGAGCACCGCGGCGTAGTTCGTGCGGGTGAACTGACACCAGCCACTACCGTGGCGCCGTGTCACTCGCGCCATTGATTTTGTTGCCGCCCTCCGAGGGTAAATCGTCGGGTGGGCTCCAGCGTCGAGGTCGCGACCATTTTGAATCAGATTTGGGCACCGCCCGGGCGCAGGTGCGAGCCGTCCTCGGGGCCGTGATGACACAGCGTGCGCCGGAAGAATTAACGAAACTCTTCGGCGTTCGGGGAGATTTTTTCGATCGCGCGGTGAATGCGAATAGGGCTGCGGTGGCCGAGGAAGGTCCTTGGCTTCCCGCGTGGGGTCGATTCAATGGCGTCGTGTGGCAATACCTTGAACCGCAACGACTCACAGCGTCCGAACGAGGCCGCATACTTATTCCCAATGCTCTCACGGGCCTCGCCTGCGGCACCGATTCGGTCCCTGATTTTCGCCTGACGATGAAAGTGTCGCTCCCCGGTGTGGGCGTCCTGTCGCGTTGGTGGCAACCGGCGGTGACACCCGTACTTTCCCGATTAGCTCGACGAAGGGTAATCGTGGATTTCTTGCCCGCCGAGCACGCCCAGAGCGTGGCGTATCACGACTTAGATCCTGAGCGAATCATCCGCGTCCGCTTCGTGTCCTTCGATGGTTCGAGAGCGGTAGGTCACGACGCGAAGGCAGTCAAGGGCGCGTTGGCTCACCACGTCGTTCGTTACGGGATGACCGACATCGCGTTGTTCCGTTTCGCCCATTTCAGTGTGGAGCGTACGGCGCACGAGGTCGTGGTGCGCGCCGGCGAACGCTAGAAACTCATCCCCAGTCGTTCGAGCATGGCTTTCATATTGGCGTGCACTTGATTCACGGCTTGGAGCGGGCGAATCATGACGCGAAACTCAATGATCTTCCCGGCGTCGTTGCAACGAATGATGTCCACACCATTGACATATTTACCTTGCATGCTGGTTTCGAATTCCAATACCGCCGTGTCGCCGGCGAGGACTTTCTTCGTGTAATGAAACGACGAGCCCTTCTTCTCACTCGACGTCGACGTTGCGTCTCCCGGGAATGTTTGTCCAGCGGCGGTGAGGTACAAGGTGGTGAGTTCTTTGCCGACCTGGGGTGTGTACACGATGGGGGAGTAGAAGATGACGTCGTCGTCGAGCAACTCATCTAGTCCACCGGGTAGGTCGCCACGCATGTGCCGCTCCCAACGATCAACGACGTCCTCAATCATGTTGGCTCCTCGGGTGTTGAATGATGAGTGGGTACCCGCCCACGTGTGCCAGTATGCCCGAGACGAAATTCTCTTGTGGAGGTCAACGTGAAATTGCGACTCGATGCCGATAAGTGCCAGGGTCACGCACGCTGTTACGCCCTGTCGCCGGAACTCTTTGACGTCGACGATTACGGTCAGGCGTCCGTGCGTTCGGAAGGTCCGGTTCCGGTCGATCTGGAAGATCGAGCGCGCCTCGCCGCGGCGAACTGTCCCGAATTCGCCATTTCAGTCATTGAGGACTGAGTCGCCACGCCTGGACGTCAGGACATATCGTCAGTGTCCAAGGTCGACACGATCAAAACGCGTGGGCGACGACGTGCCGACGCGGTCGCGCCGAATCGGTGAGAGCCCCACCTCAGGAAAGAATCACCATCGTGAGCGCCCAGCGGTGACCAAGTAATCACCACTCGCACGGCCGCGGCCGGCCCGCTGAATTTCGTGGTGTGGGCTCCGAGCGATCACCACTTCACGTGAGAAATCGTCGGCTAGCGTCCTTGCAAATGGATGGGGCGGGCGTAGGCAAAGCGGGGCCGGCGGTCGTCTTTTCACGACGCGATTGGCTCGTCGCGACGGGTGTATTCACACTGATGGCGGCGGCACTGGTCTGGAATGTGTGGACGCTGAGTCCGTCGCATGCGACGACGTGTCCGTGTTCGGACACCTCGTGGGGCGTCTGGGTTCTTGAGTGGCCGTGGCAGGCATTGCAACACGCACTGAATCCCTGGTACTCGCGTGCAATGTTTTATCCTCAGGGGACCAATTTGTTGACGTACCCGGGATACAGCGCCCTGGGCGTGGCACTTCTTCCTGTCACGGCACTCTTTGGCCCGGTGGCCAGTTTCAATGTCGCGGTGCTTCTCGGCCCAGTGGCTTCAGGTGTGGCCGCGACGTGGTTGACGACTCGTTGGGTCCGCTCGCGGGTCATGTGTGTCGTCGCCGGCGCGTTCTACGCCTTTTCCCCTCTCGTTCTCTTGAATGAACCCCTGGGTCATCTCAACCAGACCGTCCTCGTGGTGCCACCTCTTGTCGTGGGATGTCTCTACGAACTCTTCTGGGTACGTGCGCGTCGTTCACCGCGAGTCGGTGTTGCGCTCGGACTCCTTCTCACGGTGCAATTCTTCATCTCCACCGAGGTCTTGGTGCTGATCGTCATTTCGTCGATCGCGGGAATGATCGGCTCGGGTATTTTTGCACTGTGGTCGAACGCCGGTGAGGTGCGCGTCGCTCTTCGCGAGGCCGCACCAGGCGTGCTCGTGGCGGCCCTGACGACGGGGGTGCTGCTCGTGGGACCCGTCCTGTTTGCGCTCTACGGCCCCAGCCACTACTCCGGAGTCGTCTGGCCGGGGGAGTCCCTATCCACCGCGTCCATCAAAGACTTCTTCGTACCCGCCAGCGGGTACAACCTGTGGTGGCAACACCCGACCTATTCCTACTTGCAACCAACGTATCTCGCGCCAGGCCTTCTCGTGGTTCTTCTCCTCGGCGCCGTCGCGTATCGCCGCGATCGACACCTCATGAGTATGGGCGTGCTCGGCGTGATCTGTGGATGGCTTGCTCTGGGCCAGTGGTACGTCTTTGCGCCGTGGCACTGGCTGCACGGGGTGAGCGTCCTGAACAGCGTGGTCAATGTTCGTTTTGCCTTTGCCATGTTTTTGTTTCTCGGCATTGCCCTCGCGATCATTGGCGATCATCTGCTGCAACGAGAGAACGTGAGACTGGGGCGCATCGTGGCGGCGCTTCTTGTCATAGTGTCGTCGTTCGCCTACGTCACGAATGCGTGGCGCGCAGCGCCCTACGGCGCGGCTCGCGTGTGGGTTCCGCAGTGGTACCAACAACAAGCTCCTCGCTTGCCGGCCGGGGAAATAGTCCTCGGATTCCCCTTTTTCAACACAACGGCCAATCTTTTGAGTGTGCAAGCCCTCGAAGGGATGCATTACAACGTCGTGGGCGGCACGTCACCCCAGTGGATCGCGCAACGCCAGGGTCCCGCCGAACCTGGGTACCAGGAAATCTGGAATGCCGCGTCGATCGCGGCGCGTCCGATTCTTCCGACGACGGCGACGCCCATCGAAAAAGCTCGTGTCCTCTCGGCTCTCCGCTTTTGGCGGGTCGACTGGATTGTGATTCCTCGCGTGAACGGGCCCACTACGTCCCCCGTCGCCCGGGACCCGCTGACGTTGGCGCTATGGATGAGCAGCATCGTCGGACCCGTGCATGTTCATGACAACGCCTGGGTGTGGCACCTGCGCGACGGGCAGCCACGTTCAACGGTGTACTGAAATCAGTGGGAGCGTTCCCGCACATGGCGGATCACTTTTGCTGGCGACCCGTACTGTTGAACCGTGTTCCCCGCGGGGAGGGAAGGAAGTTCGTGCGTGCCGGAGAGTAAAGAACAAACGGGACCCGTGGCCCTCGTGGGCTCGGGTGAGTATTTGCCGGTGATGCAGGACGTCGAACGCGGTCTCCTTGAGGGCCGACCCCCTCGCTACGTTCAGCTCGCCACCGCCGCCGTACCCGACGGAGATGACGTCGTTGATCGGTGGCATCGGCTGGGTCGTGAACAAGCAGAACGTCTGGGTGTCGAGTGCGTGATTCTGCCCGTCGCCTCGAGGGCTGACGCGGACGATCCCGCCATCGCTGCGCTCATTGGACAGCCTGGCTTGATCTACCTCTCGGGCGGACACCCCGATTTTCTCGCGGACACTCTTCGCGGGACGCTCGTCTGGGACACCATAGTTTCGGCGTGGCGAGGCGGCGCCGCGCTCGCCGGGTGCAGTGCGGGCGCCATGGCGATGACCCAATGGATCCCTTCACTACGTCATCCTCGTGAGGGCGGCACCGAAGGTCTGGGTCTCCTGCCGCACCTTCGCGTGATTCCACATTTCGATCGCTTCGCGGCCCGTATTCCCAATGTCGTCGATCGATTCGTGATCCCGGGTGATGAGAACGTCACCGTGCTCGGCGTTGACGAAGATACGGCGCTGGTCGGGGGCCCCCACGATTGGGTCGTTCAGGGTACGCAGAGTGTGTGGCGACTCGGGCGTGAAGGTCGAGAGGAATTTCCGGTGGGATCCTCCCTGCGCACGAACTGAACGAAGTTACCGGTAGGAGTAGAAGCCTTGGCCCGTCTTTCGACCCAGTAGTCCCGCTTGGGTCATTCGCGAGAGCAAAGGGGGCGGGGCCAGGTGTGGCTCTTTGAACTCGGCGTACAGCGAGTCCGCGACGGCGAGAGTGGTGTCGAGTCCGATTAGATCAATGAGGCGCAGCGGACCCATCGGGTGGGCGCAGCCGAGGACCATGCCCGTGTCGATGTCGTCAGCCGAGGCGAAACCTGACTCCAACATGCGTACCGAAGACAGCAAATACGGGATGAGCAACGCATTGACGACGAAGCCCGCGCGGTCGGGCGAAACAATCACGTGCTTAGCTAATCGATCCTCGGCGAAGGAGCGCACCGTTGCCGCGGTTTCTTTGCTGGTGAGAAGGGATGAGATCATCTCGACGAGCTTCAGAACGGGCACCGGGTTGAAGAAGTGCATGCCGACGACGTTCTCGGGACGCTGGGTCACCATCGCCAACTTGATAATGGGGATGGACGACGTATTGGTCGTGAAGATGGCGTTCGGACTTTGCACCACGCGGTCCAGTTGACGGAAGACGTCTTCTTTGATGCTCTCGTCTTCGGCCACGGCTTCAACGACCAAGTCCCGATCCGCGAGGGCATCAAAAGTGCTTGAAAAAACAAGTCGCGTCAGGACGTCGGAGGCTTCATCGGACGTCAGTTTGCCGCTTTTCGCGGCCCGCTGTAACGAGTGTTCGACCCGGCTTCGTCCACTCGCGAGGGAGTCCGCATCCCGCTCCACGACCACAACATCGAGACCCGCGCGAGCGCAGACCTCGGCAATGCCCGAACCCATGAGACCGCAGCCAACTACACCGATACGCTCCATGTCACCCGCCCTCTGTTCGAATCAACGTTGATTCACGCCCGACGTTAGGCGCGTACGGGCAGCTGCCTGGCACGAGGCCCTAGGACAAAAGACCTAATTATTTCTGGGTGTGACGCCGACGAGATTGGTATCGCCGAAGTGCGATGCACGCCCACACCACCTCCACGATGGCGAAGGGCCATGCTCGAGCTGCGACTCCGTACGCGGCTGACAGCAGACAGCCGACGGCGAAAGCCAACGTGAAACGTGGTCCTCGTGATTCGAACGCGTACATCGCGAGCATGAAGCTCAAGGCGACGACGCCGGCGATCGTGAGCATGAGAAGACTCCCGGACTCTGCGCATCGTCCCTCGAAGGACGTGCGGTGCGTTAGTGGTCGTCGCGGTCGAAGGTAATGGTGGCCCGTGGTCGCAAGCGATTGTGGATGGTTTCTCTCGCGATCGATACAACCACCACGGTCAAGGCGATGACGCAAAATCCTAAGAAGATCACACCAATCACGTGCAGCGTCGTGTTGTGTTCGAGCATGCGCATAAACGTCGGGTTCGGCTTGCTGTTGCCCACACGCCCATTCGGACGCAAGGTCGGAACGAAATTAGACGGCACGACGGCAACGTATCACCGTGATCACGGCGATGGAGCGCCCGACGGGATGTGGCCTCTGCTGACGCGCGTTGGTCACGACTGGCTCAGTACAAATTTGATGGCGCCGGCACCCATAGAGGTCTCGCGCCCACGCAATCGATTCCAGAGGTTACGGGGAGCAATCGTGAGATACCAGCCAACGCGATACTTCTTCTTGATCAACTCTCGCACCCGAAGGGCGCGAGAGTTATCAAGAACCTCGGCGGTCCCGGACAGTGCGGCGCGACCAGCACTCACGCGACCACGAACATCTGAGACACTCACGACCACATCGGCTCGGCGTTGGATTCTCTTCACCTTGAAGGATCCGGTATCGGTGGTGAAGGCGTAGCCGTCTTCAAACGGCGTGACCCACGTCGGCGTCGACACCAACGATCCATCCTTCTTGTACGTACCAAAGGCAATGTATTTTGCGCCATCGATTTCCGTGGTCATAACACCTCTCTTTGTCGGCGTATGCGATTGTGTCACGACGACGATGGTCTGGCGAATTCATCGATGCCAATGAGATCGAACAGCGTCTCGCGGAGAGCCGACGACGCAGCACCGAGCGACATTTCGTGCAACGCAGTTTCGGCGATGGCGGCGACGACGAGGGGAGCAAGTAGTTCAACGTTCCGCCAACCCATCACGGTGAGATCGTCTTCCATCTCGTGGGCGAATCGACGATTCGATCGTGCCACGTCATCAGCGAGGTCCGCGTCGGCTCGAGCCTCGAAGAGAAAACTCTTGGTGTCGCCGTTCTCGAGACAGAAGTCGAGGTACCGACGAATGCCCTCACGAAGACGCTCACGACCGGGATCACTACCGGTCGAGATGGCGGCGAGCTGGACCGCGAAGTCTTCATGAAAGTGCGCGTGAAGAGCGCGCACGTAGTCCCGTCGAGTGGGGAAGTGGTGAAAGAACGCCCCTTTGCTCATCGATGCTTCCGCGACAACCGCATTGGCGGACAACTTGTTGATCCCCGGCCCATCGGCGGCACGCAACAATCGACGTCCCGCTTCCAAGAGAGCGGTGCGACCGGGTTCCGCAGGTCGCGCCATCAGTGGCTCCGCCACGAATGGGACGCGTCACGGAGGGAGGCGAGGAAAGGTTGAACCACTGCGAGCCACTCGTCAGGAGTTTCGGCGTACGGTTCGTGGCCGCTGGCAAAACGGTGAACCGGAACCTGCAGCCAGGAGGACGCCGTGCGCCCGTCGGTCCATACCGGTAAGACGGGATCCCATCTGCCCCAGGTGACGAGCACGGGCGCCTTAGGTTTCACGGTGTCCCGCAGATCGTGACCGGGTTCGATGAAACTGCGCCAGACCGCCGAGAAGACTGCTCTCCCTGTCCCGTCGCGACTGACCTCGCGGGCTTCTCTGAGGGAGTTACGCGTGACGGCGTTCCGACGACGCAGATAGAGCCACGCGAGAGGCTGGACCGCGTGCCGAGCGACCCTCTCACGACCAAGGGTGCGACACGCCAACGAAGAAATGACATTGTGCGACGTAAAACCACCCGGGGCAACCAGGACAAGACCGGCGATGAGCTCGGGGTGATGTTGGGCCGCCGTAATGGCCGCAAAGCCGCCCACGCTGCTTCCGACGAGGACGAAAGGTCCCCATGAATATTCGTTGTCGAGAGCGTGGAGAATCTCCGGCAAGACATCGCGATACGACAGTGCTCCGTGGAAGCTTGTCGGGTCCGACAACGTGCTCGCGCCGTATCCGGGCCAATCGATCGAAAGAACGCGGTAGTTCTCCGACAAAGTTGCGACGACGGCGTCAAAATCCCGTGACGAACCCGGATTGGCGTGCAACAACACCAAACTTGGACCGCTTCCGCGGACGTGAATGGCCACATCTCCGAGTGGCGTGGGGTGGATTTTGGTGGTGATCGCGGACACGGACGAATAATAACCGACCAGTTGGTCAGTTAAAGGATTGCGTGGGTCGTCCGGACGAGTGGACGACAGAAGGCCCTGAATATCGACGTCGCTAGTGACGGCCAAGGGAAACGCGACTCATCGACATTCTGGGGACTGGTCTTCACCTCCAACAACGTTCAAGCGAAACTTGAGCGTCCTTGGAGGTGGCGGGAATCGAACCCGCGTCCATCGGCTTCGCGATTGGCCTTCTCCGAGCGCAGCTGACAGGGAGTTTTCGAGACTGTCACTGTTGTCAGCGCCGGCGACGGTCCTTAGTCAGATTGGTTGTCCCGTCATGCCGTCTAACGCAACGTGGCGGTAAGCCCTACTTTATGGCGCCCGAAAACTAATCCGTAGGACTGGGACTAGATGGACGTCGCTGCACTAGGCAGCGAGCGCAAGCTGAGGCTTGGCGTTTATTTTTGGTTCCGGCTCTTTAACGTGGCTCCGGAGACCACGGCTCGCTTCTCCAACCTTGATGACCAATGTCGAGACCAATCACCCCCTCGTGTGCACCGTAGTGGTGACGAACGTCAGTGTAGTGGCCTACTCGCGAGAGCGAAATGGCGACGTCAGCCGAACTTTTCGATATTGCGCACGACTCGGGCCATTTCGCGGTCGGCGTCGCGCTTGGCGATCTCTTGTCGCCGGTCGTGCAATTTACGACCTCGCGCCACGGCGATCTCCACCTTGGCGCGCCCGTCTTTAAAGTACAACTTGAGCGGAATCAGGGTGAGCGGTTGAGCTCGCGTCTTGCCCAAGAGTTCATCGACCTCTCGACGGTGGACGAGTAATTTGCGCTTGCGATCGGGGTCGTGACTCCCGAATCCGACAGCAAATTTCCACGGTGGAATATGCGTTGCGAAGAGCCACAATTCACCGTCGTCCACACGAGCGTAACCATCGGCAATCTGCGCTTTTCCCTCGCGAAGTGATTTCACCTCACTGCCCGTGAGGACGATGCCGCATTCCACTGTTTCCAAGATTTCGAAGTCATGTCGGGCGCGACGATTGGAGGCGACAACCCGGTCGCTCTTGGCCGCGTCGGCCTTGGCGCGCTCTCGGCGCTCCTTCATCTGTTTGGCTCGAGCCACGACCCGAAGCGTAGCGACCCCAGTGGTTCTCGACTCCACGATTACTAGGGTGGCCATGTGCTGCGACTCACGAGCGATCACAGAGACACGATGATTGCCACGTGCGTTCGGGCGCTGCCGCATGAGGGTTGCGGGCTGCTCGTCGGAACGCCCGAAGGTGTCGTCACCTCAGTGGTCCCCACGATCAACGTCGCCGAGTCCGCTCGAATCTACGAAATTGAACCCCGAGCTCTACTACGGGCAACGAGGGAGGCCGACGCGGCGGGACTCGAGATCATTGGCGTCTTCCATTCTCATACTCATTCCGACGCTTATCCGAGTCCCACGGACGTGCGTCAAGCGCCCGATCCGGCCTGGCACTACGTTCTCGTGTCGTTTCGACTGGTGCCCACGGTTCTACGGAGTTACCGCATCGCTGACGGCGACGTACGCGAAGAACCAATTGACCTTGTCATTGAATAGTCGTACGGACCGCCGGCGCCGGCGTGGCCTCTGTTGGTCACATTGCTGTGTTCGCCGGAACTATCGGGGGCGTGTGCTGTGAGGTCCACCTAATCTGGGGTAATGAGCACGACGATGCCGGCCCTGTTCGTCGGCCACGGAAATCCAATGAACGCCATTGAGCCCAATCGCTTCGGCGACGCGTGGGAAGAGTTGGGTCGTCGAATTGGCCAACCGGAGGCGATCGTGTGTGTATCGGCACACTGGTTCATCGCCGCCACTGCCGTGACGGCGATGGCGCGACCGCGGACGATTCACGACTTTTACGGTTTCCCCCAAGAACTGTTTGAAGTGGAATATCCCGCTCCCGGATCGCCGACGCTCGCCGGCGAGATCATTGAAACGGTCAAGCCCACATGGTGTGGACGAGACGAAGACAGTTGGGGCCTTGATCACGGCACGTGGTCCGTCCTCAACCGCATGTATCCCTCGGCTGAGGTTCCGGTGGTCCAGATCAGCGTGGATGCCTCAAAGTCGATTGACTATCACGTCGGTCTCGGCGCTCAACTGGCCCCATTGCGCGAACAGGGTGTCCTGATCATCGCGAGCGGAAACATCGTGCACAACCTGCGACTCATTCAGTGGCAGATGGACGAAGCCGGATTTGATTGGGCCCACGATTTTGATGACAGCGCGCGGGAAGTGTTGACCCACGATCCTTCGTCGTTCGCTCGGCTTGAACAGCACTCTGCGTACCGAGCGGCGTCACCTACGCCCGATCACTTCTGGCCCGCGGCGTACCTCGCGGGTCTCGCGAGCGCCGCGGGTGAGACGTGTGATGTCGTTGTTGAGGGGTACGTGGCGGGTTCCCTATCGATGACGAGCTACGCGCTTGGTTTACCCTCCGTCGACTGACGGTTTTCCCGCATATTGAGCCTTTCTGTGTCATTGGGCCGAATGTGCGTCACCTTCTGGTCACGGTTGCTCGATGATCAGGGCCGCCGCGGCGCTACTGGGCTCTTTTTCAGTCGAATTACTTGCTCTGGCAGCAGGGAACTGAGAGAATCAAGCGGCTTGCCGCAAAGGCAGTTGCGCTAAAGACCCTGGGGGTTGTGAGTGTTTCGCATAGTTTCGAACTCTGCGGCGAGGGCCATTGTCGCCGCCGCTGCCATCATCTCGGTCAGCGCGGTGACCGTTGCGTCCGTCGCCGGTGCCGCAACGGTTACCGCCAGTTTTACTCCGTCAACAATGACGGCAGCGGGCGGATTGCTCACCGTGAACTACACCATGCCAACGGGCGTCAAGAGTTGTGCAATCTCCGTGGCGCCTCCGGGACCGATTGTGCCGACTTGCGTCGTGACGGCGGGCGATCAGCACGCCACTTTTCTCGTGCCTCCGAACACCGGGGGGGTCGCCCAGACCTACGACTTCACGCTCAGCGGAGTCTTCAGTGGGGGCTCCAACATTGGTGGATCGAGTTTTTCGACGTCTCAAAATGTGATCGTGTCGCCTTCGGCATCCAATACGTACGTGGCCCTTGGTGACTCACTCGCCTCCGGTGACGGGAATGGTGGGTCAGGATGGGTGGACTACAGCGGTACTGCCTCCGGAACCGGAACGGCGAACAGCGATTGCCACCGTTCGTCATCGGCGTACCCAAAGCTCGTGAGCTCGTGGCTCGCTGCGACACCGTCGTTGGAACTTCCTTCGTTGAACCTTTCGTTCCTCTCCTGCGCGGGAGCCACTACCACCAACTTGTGGGCGGGAAGTCCGGCGCTCAAGGCCGGTTTGACCGGTGGTGGCGAAAACAACTTTGACAACGGCGAGTCGCCGCAGCTCAATGACACGTCGGAGTTGGCGAATGCCCGGATCATCACCTTGAGTGTGGGCGGCGATGACGTGCGCTACCAGGCCATCGTCGACGCGTGTTTGGCCGTGTCGCTAGGCGAGACACCCGCCAGTTTTGCTCTGGCGAAGATCGTGGCCCCCGGGATCGGGCTCTCCACTTTGGCGTTTTACCGTCAGGGCAAGACCGTCTGTTCCAAAACCTCGACTGCTCCGGCGGTGAAGAACCTGACCAGCAATATCCAAAAATTGCAGGCTGTTCTCGTCTCGACGTTCCAGCGAGTGCAGACCGAAGCTCCGAAGGCCCACATTTTCGTGACGGGTTACCCGGACCTGCTCCCCAAGAGCCCCTCGGCGTCGGACATTCGTAATGGCTGTGGCGGTATCAGCGGCAGTCTGTTGCCATTTGTGTCGGGTATTGCTCCGGCGCTGAACGCGGTCGTTCAAAAGGCGGCGACAGCCGCCGGGGCGACCTTCGTTGATCCCAACGCGGGGGCGAATTCGTTCTTGGGAACCGGCGGACACACTTTGTGTGACGCCAACTCGTGGTTCTTCGGACTCAACACGTCATCGCACGGCACCGACAATCTGGGCAGTTTGTTGCCTACGTCGGTGGGCCAACAACATCTCGCTCTGACAACCGAGGCGTCGATCAATGCGGTCATCACCGCAGTGAATGCACAATCCAACGCGGTGGTGTCGGTGGCTTCGGATGGTCGTGGATATTGCGCCGTGATTGAAAGTGGCGCGGTGAAGTGCTGGGGTCGTGGCGTTAACGGCGAATTGGGAAATGGAAAGTTCTATCCGACCGGCAACCAAGGCTCAGCGGCTCCCGTGACGGTGGTATCCACTTCAGGCACGGGAACGTTGACCGGGGTGACCAGTGTCACCGGTAATGGCTCCGGCTACACCGAGGGCTACTGCGCACTTCTGACCTCCGGCGGAGTTGACTGCTGGGGCTTTGGTGGCAACGGCCAGCTGGGAAATGGTCACACCTACATCGGATCGACCGCTGGTTCGGCCGTGCCCGTGCCCGTTGTTGGAACGAACGGAACAGGAACGCTGACCGGAGTCTCCAGTCTGTCGAGCGACGGCGGCGGCTACTGCGCGGTGCTGGTCTCGGGTGGCGTTGACTGCTGGGGCGAAGGCCAGGTCGGCGAACTTGGCGATGGCAAGTCAGTGCTGTCGAATATTCCGGTACCAGTAGTCGACGTGACCGGTTCGGGCACGCTGTCGGGCGTTGCCAGTCTGACGAGTGACGGCTCGACGAGCGGCGAGGGCTACTGCGCACTTCTGACCTCCGGCGGAGTTGACTGCTGGGGATTTGGAGCAAGCGGCCAGCTCGGAGACGGTTCGGCCTTACCGACAGGCACGCAAAGTTCATCAATCCCCGTGACGGTCGTTGATACGTCGGGTAGTGGCTCGCTGAGTGGCGTAGCGAGCTTGACAAGTGACGGCGGCGGCTACTGCGCAGTTCTCACGTCCGGAAGCGTTGACTGTTGGGGTCAAGGACAAGACGGTGAACTGGGCAACGGCATCTCGTCGGAATCCGCCACACCGACACCGGTGTCCAGCCGAACGGGAAGCGGCACGTTGACGGGCGTCGTGAGCGTCGCGAGCGCCGACAATGGCGACGGGTACTGCGCACTGCTGGTTTCCGGTGGAGTGGACTGCTGGGGTTGGGGTGCCAGCGGACAACTCGGCAACGGCCGTTCGTACCCGTGGGGTAACCAAGGATCGTCGATCCCGGTGGCGGTCGTGAGTGCCACCGGCTTTGGAACGCTGGGTGGCGTGAGTTCGCTCGTCAGCGACGGGACCGGCTACTGCGCCACCTTGACGTCTGGCGGTGTGAATTGCTGGGGAGCCGGATTCTGGGGCCAAAATGGATCCGGATCGGCGAACTACTCGAATACACCACAGAACGTCCTGGCGGTCTCCGGCTCGGGAAGTCTCGGAAGTGTCACGAGTGTCGTGGATGGCACCGGTGGCTACTGCGCATTGCTCGCCAACGGTGACGTCAACTGTTGGGGACGTGGACTCAGTGGTGAGTTGGGTAACGGCGTCTTCTACACATCTGGTTACACCGGCTCGGCTACGCCCGTTCTCGTCGAATAGTTCTGCGGCCACAAAGCCCCCTGCTCGATTGCGAGCAGGGGGCTTTGTGCTGTCGGCGACGATGGCTGCACGTCCGTCTAAATCTGGATCACTCCGGTGGGAGGCGTGACCATCGGCCCTAGTAGCCCGTGGTCGAAGGAACGTACGAGTCGTTAGGTTCGAAAGTAGAGAAGGGAGCGATCATGACCGAAGTCGAACACCTCAACAATCATCACCGCGACACGCTCATCAAGATCTTCCAGCACCCCACCAGTCACAATATTGAGTGGCATAGCGTCTTGAGTCTGCTGGAGGCCGTCGGAACGGTCGAAGAGCGCCACGAGGACAAGTTCCACGTCGATCTCGATGGAGAGCATCACATCTTCATGCGACCAAAGCACAAGGACGTCGACGTCCAGCAGGTGCTTAATCTCCGTCACGCGCTGACGGACGCGGGCATTACTCCAGAGACGCTGACCTAGTCGGCCAGAGCCGCCAGCGCGGCGAGGACAATCACAAACCCACGAGTGTCGCCGATAAGTCCGACCTGCATCTTGTTCATCATGTAGCTAATGGTGAGTCCGCTGTCTTGGTCCATCACGATGATGGACCCTCCGAATCCTCCCCAAAAGCACGCATTCGGACCCAGCGGTACGGTCTCGTTGCCGAGTCCGTACCCCGCACCACCGAAGCGCATGGGCAGTGCGAGAACGAGGTCTGGTCCTTCGATTTCCGTACGAAAAACGCGGTCGACCGTTTCGGGTCGTAGAAATCGCCGACCCATCGCCTCGCCGCGATTGGTGATGATGGACTGCAACAAGGCAACCGAGCGAGCATTACCGTGACCATTGGCCGCAGGGATTTCCGCGGCTCGCCACCACCGGTGATGAGGGGCACTTCCATCCAGCGGCGGGGACGTGAGTGAGCGCACGAGGATGGAGTCCTGGTCGAACGAGCTCATGTCGGGTAGGGGAGGGGCGATGACGAGGGAGACGCGCGCCTCTTCGGATGCCGGAAGACCGATAAAGAAGTCGGCCCCGAGCGGTTCAGCGAATTCCGTCCGGAAGAAGGTTCCGATGCTGACTCCCGTGACGCGACGCACCACTTCACCAATGAGATAGCCCTGCGTCACTGCGTGATAGCCCGACTGCGTACCGGGCTCCCACCAGGGTTCCTGAGCGGCAAGTGAACTGACGCACAACTCCCAATCCGCAAGTTCTTCGGGCTGGATTTTGGTTTCGAACCCTGACAAACCTGCGGTGTGTGCGAGGAGATGGCGAACGAGGACTCCCGACTTTCCGTTGGCGGCGAATTCGGGCCAGTACGTAGCGACCGGTGCGTCAAAGTCGAGGAGCCCGCGGTCGAGGAGCAAGAGCGCACACAGAAAGGTCATTGTCTTCGTGGTGGACCAGACGTTGACGAGCGTGTCTTCTCGCCACGGCGCGTCGTTCGTGACGTCTGCCTGTCCACCCCAAATATCGACCACTAGCTCGTCATGGTGGCGAATCGAGATGGAGGCTCCCACGTCCCCTCCCGTGGCCAGACTCGCTTCAAGAACATCCCGCACGCCCGCGAAACGATCCGTGGTGAAACCTTGTGTCAGCGACATAACGACTCCTTGCTTGTTCGGAACCCTATCGTCGCCTCCTCGCACGATTCCGACATTCCGAATTAGGCGTCGTGGGGGAGCGGGTTCATTCGCGCAGGCCACGCGGTGGTGAGCGGCAACGCGGATGCGAGATCGAATCGATGAACGACGACTCTGGCCGCAGTCACGCCCCGCTCGGGCGCCGAGCGTTGTCCAGTAAATCCACGGATTTTGATACGTCGCCCTCTAGGCTCGTCGTGAAACTACGTCTGCACATAGGCGTCGTGAGGAGAATGATGTCGGACAGTTGGCGCTTCGCCCTAATCGCTGTGGGGGCGGCCCTGATTTTGGGCGCCTTCGTGTGGCGATTCGTGCGAAGCTCCCGAGGCTCGAAGCAGTTGTCACGCGCCTTGCGAGATCCCGATCCCTTGGTACGCCGGGCCGCTATTGAGGTCATGAGTGAACGTGGTATTGGCGACTACGCCTCGTCTCTTCGCCCGCTGGTGAATGCCGAGCCCGACGCGAGTGTCCTCGACGCCCTGGCCCTCGCGATTACCAGAAATCAATGGGAGCCTGCCGATAACCGCAAGTTGGTCGAACTTCGACTCTGGGCGAAGGCCCGCAACGAGGCCGCCGAGATGCGCGACGACGCCGTACCCAAGGAAGAAGTTGTCGCGGCACCGGTGGTTGACGTCGTGGCACCTCCCGTTGCCGCTGTGGCTCCCTCACCGACCATTGAACCTGTCGTTCCCGAAGCGCCCGTGGCTCCTGCCCCGATCCCCGTAGCAGTAGTTGATACATCGTTGGTACTTGCCAACGCGCAGCGCGAGGCGGACCTGATCGTCGAGCGCGCACGGGCAACCGCTCGGGCGATCGAGGCCGCCGCACGCGCCGAACGAGTGCAGGTGCTGGAGCAGACGTACGCCGAAGTCGCGCAATTAGTCGCCGTCAGTCGAGACGGCCACAATGCTGTTCTGGCGGACGCCCGTACGCTTCTCGATAAGTTCTTGAGTGGAGAGAGTGATCTTCGCGAAGATCCTCGTACTCACTCTGGCGAAATTGAGATTCACGAAATTGCTCGTGAAGACGTTGACGACGACGAAGATTCGGATCACGACGAAGAACAGCGGGTCGTGATCGTGATTCGGCAGGAACCGTCAACGAAAAAGAAGAAGAAGTAACCGATCGATTCAGGGGCTGATGAGGCCCATTAAGTCAGAGATGGCCTCAACCACGTTGCTCGCTTCGCGCCACGGGGGGATCTCGCCTTCTGTTGCACCGTATTCTCCCGTGCGCACGCGGTACGCCCTCATGCCGACAGCGTGTGCCCCGAGAACGTCTTTATCGGGACGATCGCCAACGTAAACAACGTTCGGCGCCTCGAGTCCGAGTGCATCCAGAGCCTGCAGGAATGGCGCGGGAGAGGGCTTACGAAACTCACGTCCCGCTTGATCCGACAGAACGACGACATCGAAAATGTCCGTGAGACCCAGGGCGGAGAGTTTTGCCCTTTGAATCTCCACGTCACCATCAGTGATGAGACCAATCGGGACAAACGCCCGCAGCTCGACGAGAGATTCACGAACGCCTGGTATCAGGTTGAGTGAGACGGGACGAAACGATTTGAACGTGTCCACGAGATGCGCCACCGAAACGCCTGGGGCGAGTTCCGCCACGGCTCGATCGATAATGCCGCCCTTGTCGGAGCCCAAGTCGCTGAAATATCTCAGGCTCTTTTGCCACTTGGCGGCGTCAACGTCACTGACCCTCGCCGCTTCTTCGGCCACGACGTTCCACGCGGCGTCCAAAAAGGTCTTTTGAAGATAGAGCGTGTCGTCCAAATCGAAAACGACGGCTCGTATTAGGTCACTCACGTCGGTCGCCACTGCGTCAAGTCGGGCTCGACGATGGGGAGGAGGGCGAGGACGTCCGGATCTTCCAGTGCGTCGGCAATCTGTGCGGCCGTTGTTCCATCGCCGTAAGGACACGGTGCCGTCACGATGCGAACGAGCACCTCGGGAGAACTGAAATGTGTTGCAAGTTCCATCACGCGTTCGACATTCACACCGGACAATGCCGCGAGACCTTCGCTGATGCCCTCCCAGCGCGGCGTTGAGCGACGCAAGACGATGGCGGGCACACCGAAGAACGCGGCTTCTTCTTGAAGACCACCTGAATCGGTGACCACCAGTCGACACGTCGCCAACTCGTTCAGCATGTCTTCGTAGGGCAGAGGATCGAGGAGGCGGACGTTAGATCTAGAAAGCTCTGACCACAGATCTGCACTCACGAGACGACTCTTGGTGCGAGGGTGAACAGGGAAAACCACCGTGCCCACTTCCTCTCCGAGGCGACGAATGATTTCGACGAGATCGCGCAATCGTTCGGGGTCATCGACATTGGTGGGTCGGTGCGCAGTAAAGAGGACGCCGTGTCGATCATTGACGTCTCGACGACGGAGACCCTTTTCGACGAGAACGTCAATGACGGGGTTGCCCACGACTCGTATTCGTTCACTGGCGACGCCCTCGCGTACAAGAAACTGGGCGGCGAGGGTGGTGGGCGCAAAGTGCAGTCGGGCGGTAGCGGCCGCGATCTTCCGGTTGGTTTCCTCGATGGAGGTTTCGTTAAAACTGCGCAGACCAGCTTCTAAGTGCGCCACGGGTGTCTGGAATCGTCGCGCGGCGAGACAGAACAGGGGAACGGTATAGGTGTCACCGAGCACGAGGACGAGATCCGGACGTTCGCTACGAATCACGTCCAGGGCCCGGGTCAATATGGCGCCCACCCGTTCGGACTCTTCGGTTGGCAGATCCCAGCGAATATTGGGTTGTACACCGAGTTCGTCAAAGAACGTGTCGGTGAGGTTCGCGTCATAGTGTTGACCGGTGGCTAGGGTCGTGACCTCGTGCCCCCGCGCCGCGAGGGTCACGATCACGGGTGCGAGTTTCACAATTTCTGGACGTGTCCCGAGCGGTATGAGGATCTTCATCCTTCGATTACTTCCTCGAAGTAACGCAACATGATGACGCCGCTACGCGTGGTGAGGCGACCGAGATCAACGGGTTGGCCGAGCATGACCGCGAGATACTGCCCGACGAGGTCGCACCCCGCAGCTAGCGACAGCGGGAGACCTCCCGAAAAGCGCGGGTTCACCTCCACGAGACCTAGTTGGTCATCGACGTCAAGAAAACCCTGCAAGCAAATGGGACCCGTGAGTCCGACCGCGCGGGCCGTTTCTTCGACGAGCGCATTCACTCCCGCGTGCAGGAATGTTTCGCCTTTCGTCGAAATTCCCGCTTTCGTCTCCGTGCGCCATCGCGGGACGCATCCCCACAACTCGCCGGTGGGAGATATAAGACCGTCGGCGGTAAATTCGCGTCCCGAAAGACGGGTTTGCACAATCGGTTCCGGTACGCGTGCAAGAACCCACGGGAAATCTGCCGGGTCCTCAACAGAGAACACATCTCTCGATCCGCGCCCGAATCGCGGCTTGACGATCCAGGGACCAGGAACGCCGTCGATTGACAAACCCGTTGCTGGCACGGGAACCGTCGTACCGCGCAAGGTTTGCGCGAAGAGCCATTTGTCGACACAGGTGTCAACAGCGCTCCGAGTGGGGAACCAGTGCGCAATTCCCGCCGCGGCAAAGGAGTCCGCCGCGTCGGAAAGGACTCCGAGCTCTTCGGCGACGGTGGAGATAATCGCGTCGACCCCACGGTTGCTCGCGGCGTCGATCAACGTATCCACGAATCCCGGATCCTTTGACCGCGGCCCGACGAGGGAGTCGTCGGCCAAACGAAGCCCCACGGCGGACGGATCGCAATCAACCGCCACGACGCTATGGCCGTCAGAACGAAGCCGACGAATCACCGCGACGCCCGCGGGACCTCCGGCGCCGGTGACCAGCACCGTTACGGGCTTAAACGAGTTCGACATGATTCTCCGTTGTGTTGTCAGCCGGCGACGTTGTGTCCATGAGCAAGATCAGCATGATCATGAAACCACCGAGTGTGTAGATGAATGTGAAGGTGCTACCCGCCCAGTCGTGGAAGAGAATCAAACTTCCACGGCCGAAAAAGATGCCGACGCCGATCGACAGGGCGATGCGAACAATATTGCCAAAGATGACCAAACCCACGGCAATGGACGTGGCCATCACTCGTCGAAGGGGTCGCGAGCGAGGCGCGACAAACCCCATGCAGGTAATTGACAGCGCGGACGCGAGAGAAGAGCATGACAACGTCACCAGCGCCCGGAAAATCTCACCGTGTTGAGGGTAGACGTAAATGTAATACGGGCGTACGTAGAGAATGCGGTGACCGGCTCCGCACAGCGTCAAGAGTTCGGCTGACGTCCGTGTTTCCCACGCGCGAAATGGGTCTTTGAAGACGACGTACACAATGCCCAGCACCACGAGGAGCGCGATGGTTCGCCAGATGAGTCGAACGCTCGAACTGTTCATGGCGCGCCCTGACTGGAGGGATCCTGGGCGCGGCTCGTCTTCACCCAGGTGTAGGGGCGTCCGAGCACACCATCGACCCAGGCTTTCGTACAGAGCGCGATCGAGACAAAGAACAGCGGCAGGAAGTAAATCAATGAGAACACCCAGCGTCTTGGCGCGCGGCCCAGCAAGAGACCACCACCGAGTTCCAAGAGGGGACCAAGAAAGAGCAAGGTCCACAACACAAAGGCGTTCGCCGCAATGTCGGGATGAGTCACGCCGAACATCCACGGAATGAGGAGTGCCAAACCCAGGAAGCTGAAGACGGGCATGTGAAACACCAGCAAGAACATGATGGTTTCGACTTTTTCGGACACGGTGAGTCGACGCGACGTGAGGACTTGTTGGCGATAATCACGCCACACCTGCTGGTGTCCTCGCGCCCAGCGATATCGCTGTCGCCAAAAGCGCGAGACAGTGACCACACCCTCTTCGGCATCGACTGCCGTGACGTCGTAGCGAACACGCTGTCCGCTCAGAATGAGTTTCAGGGTGAGATCGGTGTCCTCGGTGACCGTGTCGGGATTCCAACCTCCCACGTCTCGCAATGAACTCGCTCGCACCGCGCAGTTCGCGCCGCCGTACGCCGGCAAACGAAAGATCGATTGCCGCCCGTATTCGTTCACGAGGTAGCCGGCGAGATAGTCCATGGCAATGAGACGTGTCAGTGGTGAATCGTCAGGATTAACAATTTCGCATCGACCCTGTACGGCGCCGACGCCGGGGTCTTCGAAGTGTCGTGTGAGACGCCAGACGACATCGCGGCGCGGTTGGTGATCGGCATCGAAGACAATGATGATTTCGCCCGTGGCCAGCTCTAAGGCATCGTTCAGAGCTCCCGATTTACCGCCTCCGGCTCCCGGGAGGCGATGCAGGATTCGCAGAGTGGGTGTCACTGCGGCGAGCGCATCCAGTTTCTCGGGCGTCTCGTCGTCAGAGCCGTCGTCAATCACGATGACCTGCAGCCGATGCTCGGGGTAGTCAAAATTGACGAGGCACGATACGAGTGACTCGACGACCGATTCTTCGTTCTTGCAGGGTACGAGCACGGTCACCGACGGCGTGAAAGTCGATGACGAACTCGCAATGGCCAAGTCCGTCGTTGCCGAACGCATCGCGCCGACGGCGAAGATCATGTGTCGCGCAAAAAAGACAATGAAAACAATCTCGAGAAAGATGATCAGAATCGAGTTGACGACATTGACGCCGACGAGGGCGACGCCCAGAAATAACGCCCCGACGAGCGACACCAGAACCCACGGTGCGCCGGAAGGACCTCCGCCGTGCTTCGGAGTTCCCATTGCCGTCAGTTTACCGAGCGGCCGGAACGAATTGGTCGTCGTTCGGTACCGAGGCGAGACGAATTAGTTCGTGCCGTTGAGCAGAAGAAGTTCCTGCTCTGGTGTCATGCGATGCACCCCAAGGTCAAACTGCATGCGCTCGCACACGAAACCTTCGGCGTGGCGTAGTCGTGCATTGAATCCTCGGTAGCGCGCTTGCGCTTCAATGGCCTCAAGATCGACCAAACCATTGCGTTGGACTTGCGATGCGTGGGCTCGCAGGAGCGCGAGCTTGCCTTCTACGAATCCGTCGACGTCAACAAAGATCGTGGGGGTGAAACCAATTGTGCTCGGCGATTCGTACTGCAGAACACTCGTGGCGCGGCGCGCGGCGGCCAAGGTCGCTACTGCGGTGGCGCGGTGGTCTTGGTGCGTGTCGCGCGACGCGTGCGTGTAGACGACGGTGGCCTGGGTCTCTCGGAGAATGGCTTCGATAGATCCAACGGCCGTACGACCTTCAGGAACGGCACCGTCCTCGAAGTTCCCCCAGTAAAGATTGGCCCCAAGGAGGCGAGCGGCGTCTTCTTGTTCGTGGGTGCGTGATCGGGCCATTTGAGGACCTTGTTCGCCGGTCGTCATGACCAGCATGGAGACCTCGTGACCACGAGCGACGTGAGCCAGAAGGGTTGCACCGCAACCCAGCTCGATGTCGTCCGGGTGGGCGCCAATTGCCAAGACCCTCATATCCGCCTCTTCTTCGAAATTTTCATCAGTTCCTACGGGCGATCTTGAGTTCAAAATCACCCATCCCGTCGACCGCAGCACACCGACATTGCGCACGCTCCGGAGATAAAAAATTCTTCTATGACGGAAAAAACACGCTACAGGCCCCGTCACAGTGTGTCAAGGGCATATATCACACGAATATTTGCATTTGGTTTGACACAACGTCAATATTTAGATTAAATTTTTCACCGTTTCACCCTGTACGTAGCGACCCTGCCGTACGGGGACGACTTGGCGGCCCTTCGGACCGTTGCCGTAGAGAAAGTAGTTCTCACCCATGTTGAAGAAGACTCTGCCTTTTAGTCGCACCATGATGGGCGCGACCGCCGGATTGTTGATGGTGTTATCGGTCTCGACGCCCGCCTTCGCGGACGCGAACGCCACCATCACGAAGTCCGGTGTCGACGTCACCAACGGCTCCTCGAGTGTTGCGAGCGTGGGGGACACGATCAAGTGGACCGTGACGTACGAAAACACAACCGGGAAAGTCGTCAGTGCGGACATCCAAGACGGGATTGTGGCGCCGAACAGCTACGTGCACGGCACACTTCAGGCGCCCGCTGGCTGGATTCCGGAATGGTCGACAGATAACGGATCGACGTGGTTAACGACCGAACCTTCGGACGCGTCGTCTGTCACGAATGTCCGGGCGTACAACGCTTTCTTGAGCACGACGGCGACCGGTAACGGAGCGGTTTTCCCCGCGCCGAACGTGCCGCTGGCGGCCAGTCTGGCCGAGAGTGGTGGCGACGGATTCCAGGCGTACTTCACCCCAGATTCGGTGTGCACCACTTTCCACGTCGATGGTGTTTTTAACGTCGAATGCTTCAACAAGACCACCGGCGCCGTCGAATCGACAAAGGTCCTCTCGACCGCGATTTCGACCCTCGACCGATCTCAGCCGGTGCAGGATGTGGCGACCGGTCGCGCATATTTCCTTGGTTCTATTTCGGGTAGTGACGCCATTGTGTGCGTCGACCTTTCGAACGCATCGGACCCAACGCTGTGCAATCCCACCGGTTACGTCACGATCGGTACGACGTGGTCGTCCCCTGACTTGGTCAAGGTTGGAAGCAGCATCTTCGCGTGGGACGGATCAAAGTTCTACTGTGTCACGACGGCCATGGCCCCGTGCGCCGGTCAGCCTTTTGCGACTTCCGTTTCCTCGGCGCGGCACGCTTCGGCCATTGTGGCGGGCGGTTTGATCTACGCCACAAGCGCGAGCACGTCGAGCAGTGGTGTCAACCAGCAGCAGTACGTCACGTGCTTCAACCCCGTCTCGCACGCGATTTGCTCGGGTTGGACCGGAGGAAGCCCTTCGGGATTCAAGGATGCCTCGACGTCTTTCCCGTCGTCTGGTTCGCTCCAATACGCCGGCGCTGACTTCGTAGTTCCACAGACCAACGCGAGTGGGGTGACGACGGGTGTCTGTACGCATAGCGCCTTTAGTCAGAGCAGCCCGTACACCGGAAGTCACTGGGCGTGCTTCAACACCGATGGCTCGACGAACGCGTCGAACGCCAGTGAACTTGACGCTTTCCACGCGACGCACCTTGGTGTGTATTCCGGCGGCCTCAAAGCGGAAATGGGTCAAGTCTCAGGATCGAAAATCTTCTTGGTGTACGCCGCTGACACGAGCAACGTGTCAGGAAATGAATTCGACTGCTTCGACTGGGCCACGGGCACGGGCTGCACCGGTGGCACCGGCTCAGATGGTTGGAGCGGTTGGAGCAATTCGGCGAATCCCTCAGAAGGTCAAATCATGATGCCGGCGTTGTCGCCATCCAATGACCGTTACTCCAACACTGCGGGACAAGAAGGCCTCTACGCGGTCGCCGTCGACCCGTACGACCCAGTTTGCTTGTGGACTGACGCCGACAGCGGACTTATGCGATCGATTGACATTGCCACCGGAGTCGCCGGAACGTGCAAGACCACGGCGACGACTCAGGTTGCGGCTGCGCCCACCGCAGCGGCTGGATCCGCGTACTGCGATGGCAGCCCGTCTCACGTGTCGTCGTGGAATGAAGTTCGCGTCACAGGAATCTCGAATGCCGACTACTCACACGCACTGATCACCATCTACGACGCGAATGGTCAGCCGGTGAGCGGTTTTGAAAACCTGGAGTCGAGCACTGGCGTGGTGGACATCTCTTCAATTCCGTTCAGCGACGCGACCACATCGTTGACCGCGAGCGTGACGCTGGAGGATGTTCCGACGAGTCTGACATGGCCGACTCAGTCTCCTGGAGCTGAGATCACGTGGACCGGTGACCCCGTGCAGATTTGTTTTGACACCAACGTGCTCAACGTCACCCAGACGACGACCTTCGCCAACACCGTTCACGAAACGACGACCCCGCAGGGGGATCCCGGCACCACGGACACGACGACGTCGAACTCCTTCACGGTGACCACCACGAGCATTGATGCTCCTTTGGCTGGTTCCGTTGGTGCGATGATCGTCGCGGTCTTGGCTGCGGGCGCCTTCTTGGTGATGCGTGGTCTTCAGAATCGACGCCGCAGCGTAAAGGCGTAGTCCAAAGGACACGACGCAGCGAGCGAAAGCGATCGCCGCACAATGGCCCCGACAAGCGTCGGGGCCATTGTGCTGTGTGCACCGCGAGCGACGTCACCGTCAGTAAGTTGTGATCATGTTGTTCTTAATCGGCGCGCTTGCGGCCATCCTCATCGTGAGTGTCGGGGCGAGATGGTGGACGAAAAGTCGGCAGCGTCGTCGTGCGTGGGTACCCGTCGCACGCCTGGTGAGTGCGCCGTCACGGGCCTTGCGCCAAGAAGGCGTGCTGCAACTAGGCACTTTGCCCGTTCGAGAATGGCAACCGCTCGTTGCATGGATGATTCGCACGGAGAAAGATGACGACATGTTGGATCAGTTGGCGCTCTGGCTGAGTGATCCGACCACCGTGAAAACTTTCGGTTTTGGAAGTTACGTCGATGAGCTCTTATGGGCGCGTGTCCGTACGAGCCAGCTGTCGACCGCGACGTTAGAGCGCTAGTCCCCGTCGTCGTAGTCGAGTCGTACGCATTCTCTGGAGTCGGCGCCACGGCAAGAGGGCGACCACGATGACGAGTGCCACGGTCACGAGGGAAACGACGATTCCGAGATTTTGCGCTGTCGAAAGTTGGTATGTGAATTGCACCGTGCGTGACGTCGCGTCCGAGGTGAGAGGGACGTACATGTACCCCGGACCCGCGAGGTAGATCTCAGCGGGATGGCCGTTGATGGTGGCGTGCCAATCGGGCGTGAGGTTTTCTTTGAGGAGCACTCCGGCGGCAGAACTGGTTGCTGTCACGGTGATCGGTCCCGTGAGCGGTACGTGCACGCGCGCAGTGGGGTTCGTCACGGGCGGTGACAGCGCGAGAAGGTCAAGATTGAATGCCGCTTCGTCGCTGAGATGTGACACGGCACTGTGATAGGGCAAGTTGAGTCCCGACCACGTGATCGCGCCGCGCCCGATGGGCAGTTCGGCGAGGACAACCTTGTTGTGTGATCGCAACAGAGTGTGGGTACCGGGAGCAAGCGCGGTGGCGGTATCGACGTTCCACACACCACCTCCCACGTTCGGCGGACTGAACGCGGCGAGTTGATGCCGAGCTATGGCGGAGAGCGACGGTGACGGCGAGAAATCCCACGTACTCCCGAGCGCAATACGCCCTTGCAAACTGACCGGGATCGGCCCGCCGGCTGCACTGATCGCGGCGAGCGTCGTTTCGTTCCCGGCCCCTTCGAGCAGTACGTGCCCCCCGTGTGCGGCGTAGGCACGAAGAGTTTGGCCAACGGCAGTGGGATTGGTGACAGGCGTCGTTCCGTAGATCGCCACTGAGGTGAAGCGTTCCAGTGTTCGTAAGGAGTAACTATCGAGAGGGCGGTCGCCTTCTAGCGGGATGACCGAGGTGGGGCCACGGCCCGCGAGCCCGGTTTGACGGAGAAAATAGTCGTAAGTGCTGTGATTGGGCGAAATCACCAGGAGAGTAGGCGCGGATGACGCCGTCGCAATGGGCTGCGCGTCGTTGTACTGCACCAATTGGTAGGGGGCCGCTGCTGTGGGCGAACCCACGCTCGAGAAGACTTTCGGGGCGTGCAAATAGGCCTGCTGATCGCTCAACCCGGGTCCGGCGTACATCCACTTGATCGCCCACCACTGAAAGAAATACTCCCGTTCCGCCAATGACAGTTGCGGATCGCCCAGCGAGGTTTCGAGCCAGTATTGCCAATCACTGTGAAGATTCTGTTGATTGATGTATCCGCGAATCTGCGGGGTAGTCGTCTCGGCATTGATCCAACTCGTGACGTCATCGCTCAATCCCCCGATGCGATAGTTCTGTGTCCCGTGCGCTTCGGGCGGCAGGAGAGCGGCGAGAGCTTGCTGTTCGGAGGTATTGCCATTGAGAGCGGGGGGGAAGAGGAGCACGGTCCCGACGATCAGCCACGCCGAAAGTCCCAACGCGACAACGTCAAGGAGTGCTCCGGCGAGCGGAGGTACAGCGCGCTCCAGGGAAGCGAGGCCCATCCCGATGAGTGCCGCGGCGCTCAAGGCCAGAAACACCAGAAGCTGAGAAGGTTTCACACTCGACAAATTGGCGTTGGTGCTCGGATTCAGGTCGGGCAGCGAATAGAGAACGACGCACACAGGAACGATCAAAAGGACGAGCGCGACACGCCACGCATCGAGTCCGTCCGTCACGCGGCTTTTTCGAACGTTCTGACGTGCTTCCACGAAAATAATGACCAGCGACACCACTGCGAATGGCAGGGTCAGAAACGCCACCCCCATCATGGCGGAGGCGTGGTAGCCAAGTAGAAGGTTGAGTCCGATCGGGGGGTTGTGCACCAAAGTAAAGGCGTTAACTGGATTTTCTAAGTAACCAGGTGTCGAGACGGCGACTTGAGGCAAGAAGAAAAATGCGACGAGCCCGCCAATCGTCACGAGCGCGATGCCCGCGGCGCGACAGCGGTCTCCAATGGGCTGGTCGGGCACGAGCAGGATCATCCCGAGAGCCGAAAGAAGGGCGACGACCCCGGCTTCTTGGTGCGAGAGGAGCGCGAGTGCGCAGGCAACGATGACGCCGATGAGTCGAAATCGGCCCGGACGTTGGGCGTAGAACGCGGCGAGGGCCAGCGTAAGCGCGGCACAGGCTATCGCCATGAGCCGCGCGTATTCGCCTTCGAGCAGCGCCTGCTGCCACAGGGCGGGCGTCGCGAGCAAGACCAATCCGGCCACGACCGCGCCCACACGTGAGCGCGTCACTAGGCGCACGAAGACGTACATTGAACCGGCGGTGACGAGGGTGAATACCACCGTGAGGGACACCATGGTGCTCGCGAGACTCTTGCCACTGAGATGGGCCAGACCGAGGACCAAAAGGTGGTACGCCGGTCCGTATAAACCTGGTATTCCCTGGGTCCCTCCGTACCACGCCGAATTCCACGCGATGTGGGGAAAGGTCTTTTCTAAGAGAACGACGTAACTCAGGTGGCCGTAATCGTCGTAACCCTTCGGGAATCCGCGAAACGCACCCGTACGCCAGCCAATCCACGCGGCGACCACCGCCACGATCAACAGACCAGCTATGTCCTCGAGCCAAGTTGATCGACGCTGATCTGTCGAGGATCGTTTCTGCTGATCGTCGCGTCGGAGCCACGCGCGTAGTTCGCGCGGCGACGACCATCCGGGGTTGGCCGTCGAAGGCGGTGCGCCCTCCGACGGGTCCTGCTCGGTTGTCGTCACGTCGATGCCCTCACTGAATAGACGCGACGGCACTTGCCGAACATCGTCTGGTCATTGTGAATAGTACTGACTGTGGGTTTTCGGAACGATGACGGTCGGTTCGAAAACCTAACTTCATCAATCGTTGAGTTGGTGGCCAAGTTTCTGTACGGCTTCAATAAATTCGTCAATCATGTCGTAGACAACCTGGGCGGCACTCTTAGTCTCATTCATCGTGCCAACAATCTGACCAACGAAGTAGTTCGTTAGTTGCTCGGCACCCGATCCGGGGCGATAGGCCGCGCGGTCGATGCGTGCAAGGGCACTGTTCACGAGAATGGGTTGCAGGGGCATACCGAGGGGCTGCGGTGTGTTCGGGTCGTCCCACTCGTCCGTCCACGCCGTACGAAGTTGACGCGCGGGCTTACCGGTTCGGGAACGGGATCGCACGGTGTCACTCGAGGTGGCGTGCAGGAACTTCTGCTTGACGACGGGATGTGTTTCAGCTTCTTCCGTGGTGAGCCACACTGATCCGCACCACACTCCCTGTGCGCCGAGGGCCATGGCGGCCGCCATTTGGCGACCGCGCCCGATGCCGCCAGCCGCGAGGACCGGAACGGACCCGACGGCGTCGACGACTTCGGGAACGAGCACCATCGTGCCCACTTCTCCCGTATGTCCTCCGGCCTCGGCCCCTTGGGCGATGATGATGTCGACACCCGCCGCCACGTGGCGCGCTGCGTGTTGGGCCTTTCCGGCGAGAGCGCCGATCAGTCGACCTTCTTCTTTAACCCGCTCGATCATGTGCGGCGGGGGCGGCCCGAGAGCGTTGACGATCAGACTCGGGGCATGCGCCAGAGAGATTTCGAGCAGCGGTCCCGCCTGCGACTCGGAAAAGGGTGCGGCCGTTCCCTCTTCACCGCCGCGACCCAGCACGCCCCGTGCGGGCTCGTCGTCGGGGAGGGGAGGAACGTCGTAACGAGCGAGGATGTCGTTCACGAACGCGACGTGCTCCGCGGGAATGAGTTGTCGAATGTCGTCGAGAGTGAATCCGCCGGTGTCGCTGCCAGCGTATTTCGCGGGCACGATGAGATCGACGCCATACGGTCGGTCACCCACTTGTTCTTCGATCCACGCGAGGTCGATCGCTAGTTGTTCGGGCGAGTGAGCCACGGCACCGAGAACTCCCATTCCGCCGGCCCGAGAAACGGCGGCGACCACGTCGCGACAGTGGGTGAAGGCGAGAATGGGAACATCGATTCCGAGAAGTTCGGTGATGGCAGTCTTCATAGTGGAACCCCCTTGGGGCTGGTATTCGCGGAGCAGGTCTGGTGGCGGCTCCCGATGGCGAAGGATAGTCCTCGTTAGTATCGGCTCGTGAAGCAATCTTTGTTGGCTCCGCCCATTCGTTCCACGGTTGATACCTCGAGCGAGCAGTTTCAGAAGAATCGCGCCGACGTCCTTGAACAATTGGTGGTCATTGACGAACTTCTGGACCAAGCTGAAGCCGGCGGTGGCGAAAAAGCAATGGCGCGTTTGCGTTCCCGCAACAAGATGCCGGTGCGTGAACGAATTGCCGCCGTCCTCGATCCCGACAGTCCCTTCCTCGAAATCAGTGCGCTCGCGGCATACGACTCGGACTACGCAATGGGTGGCGGAATGATCGTCGGTATCGGCGTGATCGCGGGCACCGAGTGCGTCATCATGGCCAACGACCCCACCGTTCTCGGGGGAGCCTTGACGGCCTACTCGGGAAAGAAGTGGATGCGAGCGCTTGAAATCGCACGGGACAACAAGATTCCCTACGTCAGCTTCGTCGAGTCGGCGGGAGCGGACCTGCGCGTCCAGGGCGGCGGCGGATCTCAGCGTCGTAGTCAAACGAGCCACTTCGCAGAGAGCGGACGTTTCTTTTACGACCTCATCGAATTGTCGAAAGAACGCGTTCCGACGGTCTGCGTCGTCTTCGGTTCCTCCACGGCCGGTGGTGCGTACCAACCGGGATTGTCCGACTACAACATCGTTGTTCGTGATCAATCCAAGGTCTTCTTGGCGGGTCCACCACTCGTCAAAATGGCGACGGGCGAAGAATCTGACGACGAAACGTTGGGCGGCGCACAGATGCACGCCGAAGTCTCGGGATTGGGTGACTATTTTGCCGAAGACGAGATGGACGCCATACGTATGTGCCGAGAAGTGGTCTCGCACCTGAACTGGCGCAAGCAGGGTCCACCGCCTTCACTTCGCGTGGACGAACCGGTCTACAGCGTGGAAGACCTCTTGGGTCTGGTGAGTCGCGATCTGCGATCACCGGTTGATGTTCGCGACGTGATTGCTCGTGTCGTGGACGGTTCGAGGTTCGAGGAATTCAAGTCGCGATATGGATCTACGATCGTGTGCGGTTGGGCGTCGATTCACGGGTATCCCGTTGGGATTTTGGGCAATAACGGCGTTATCTACCCCAAGGCGGCCGAAAAGGCGGCTCACTTCATACAGCTCTGCAACCAGATTGATGTTCCTCTCGTATTTCTGCAGAACATCACGGGCTACATGGTCGGCCGCGATTTTGAAGCCGACGGCATCATCAAGAAGGGCTCGCAGATGCTCAACGCCGTCACCAACTCCACGGTGCCACATTTGACGGTCATTATTGGCTCGTCCTACGGAGCAGGCACCTACGGCATGTCGGGTCGGGCGTTCGGAAATCGTTTCACCTTTTTATGGCCCACGGCGAAGATCGCGGTCATGGGCCCGAAGCAAATTGCCGGGGTGATGTCCCAAGTTCGACGAGGTCAGGCGGAACGTCAGGGCGTTCCCTTTGACGAAGAAGAGGATCGCAAGATCGTTGAGATGGTTGAGGACGCCCAAGAAAAGGGTTCTCTCGCCCTCGTGGCGTCAGGTGCGATCAGTGACGATGGAATTATCGATCCACGCGACACTCGCACGGTTCTCGGTTTGTGTTTGTCAGTAGTTCGCACGAAACCCATCAAGGGCGCGGACGGATACGGAGTGTTCCGCCTATGAGTTTCGATACTCTTCTCGTCGCCAATCGCGGAGAAATCGCGCGCCGCGTCTTTCGCACCGCTCGGGACATGGGATTACGAACGGTGGCAGTTTTGGTTGACGCGGACGCGGACGCCCCTTACGTCACCGAAGCCGATGTCGCCATCCGGCTCGCCACTGGCTACCTGGATGGTGCTGCGATCATTGACGCTGCCCGACGAGCTGGTGCCGGCGCGATTCACCCCGGCTACGGGTTCCTGTCGGAGAATCCGACATTCGCCGCGGACGTCGCTGCGGCGGGACTCGTGTTCGTCGGCCCCTCACCACACGCATTACAACAAATGGGCGACAAGATCAGCGCCAAGGATCTGGCTCGTCGCGCGGGGGTCCCGGTGTTGCCGTCGTCGGAGGATCCAGCCGACGCGGACAGCGTCGGCTACCCCTTGATCGTGAAAGCCGCTGCGGGAGGAGGTGGCAAAGGGATGCGCGTCGTGTCGTCGCCGAGTGAATTGACGGAGTCCGTTGCCGCCGCCCGCCGTGAAGCCCAAAGTGGATTTGGGGACGATCGTGTCTTTCTCGAACGATACGTTGCTGCGTCACGACACGTTGAGATTCAAGTTCTCGGCGATACGCACGGTTCGTTGATTCACCTCGGGGAACGCGAGTGTTCCATCCAACGACGCCACCAAAAGTTGGTCGAAGAATCCCCCTCACCTGTCGTCTCCGACATCATGAGGTCGGCCATGGGATCGGCGGCACTCGAATTGGCGCGCGCGATGGAGTATTACTCCGTGGGGACGGTTGAATTCCTAGTTGACGACGCGACGAAGGAGTTCTTCTTCCTCGAGGTGAATACGCGGCTGCAAGTTGAGCATCCCGTGACAGAAGAAGTCACCGGCGTCGATCTCGTCCGTGAGCAGATTCGGGTCGCCCAGGGTCTTCGACTGGATCTGACGCAGGGCGACGTGACATTTCGGGGTCACGCCATTGAAGTGCGACTTTGCGCCGAGGACCCAGCGGCGGGTTTTCTGCCGGCCACTGGAACACTCGTGGCGTATGAGCCGTCGGTCACACCAAAGGTCCGTTGGGAGTCCGGCGTGCGGGCAGGATCTGAAGTGACCGTGTCGTTCGACCCAATGCTCGCCAAGGTGATTGCACACGCACCAACGCGAGGTGAAGCAGCCGCGACGCTCGCCCTCGCGCTCGAGCGCCTCCACTTGGGTGGGGTGAGCACCAACCGAGACTTTCTGGCGGCGACGCTGCGACACCCGGCCTTTGTGGCGGGCGACACGACGACTGCTTTCATTGATCGCCACGAACCCTCGCGTGCCCTGGTGCTCGACGAGGACGAACGTGCGTGGTTGGATGGCGCCGTCGCGTTGTGGTGGCAGGGTCGGCACCGGGCTGATGCGGTCGTCCTTGCGGACCTACCCACCGGTTGGCGCAACGCACGTCTACCGGACCAGAGCGTGTCCCTGACACGTTCGGAAGAGACCGTCGCTATCCGGTACCGCTCGCTGCGTGATGGGACATTCATCGTCAACGGTGACACGCGTGCGACCCTCCACGAGTGGACGGTGGACAGCATTGACGTCACGATTGGCGATCGCCGGGCGCACCGTCGGATCACCGTCGATGGTGAGCGCACCTACATCCAGTGCGATCGAGGTACGGCCGACTATCGCATCGAACCACGTTTTGTGATTCCGGGTGTTGAAGAAGCAGCGGGTGGATTGCACGCACCGATGCCGGGCGTGGTCATGGACGTGCGGGTGCAGCCCGGCGACGAGGTGGCCAAGGGCACAACGTTGATCGTTCTCGAGGCCATGAAGATGGAGCATCACATCACCGCGCCGTCGGACGGTGTGGTGACGGAGGTCTACGTCTCCGTCGGCCAACAAGTAGAGAATGGCGCCAATCTCTTGGGATTTGATGATGGATCAGAAGGTGAATTGTGAGCTCACCGCTGCGAATTGCAAATTGCTCAGGCTTTTACGGTGACCGTCTCTCGGCCGCCCGCGAGATGGTCGAGGGCGGGCCCATCGACGTGCTCACGGGAGACTGGCTTGCGGAATTGACCATGTTGATTCTCGCGCGTACCGCGTTGAAGCACCCGGGGGGAGGTTACGCGCGCAGTTTCGTGACCCAAATGGAGCAGGTCATGGGCACGTGTCTCGATCGCGGCATCAAAGTGGTAGCCAATGCGGGAGGACTCAGTCCCGACAGCTGCGCGAACGCGGTGGCGGACGTGGCGGACAAGCTCGGGTTGTCACCCACGATTGCGTACGTTGATGGGGACAATATTCTGAGCCGTCTCGGTGAGTTCGCCGATCGTGGTGTCGGTATTCGACACTTTGAGACGGGCGAAGAGATTCCAATTCCCGGGAACTTTCTGACGGCGAATGCGTATTTCGGATGTTTCGGAATCGTCGAAGCGCTCACGCGCGGGGCGGACATCGTGATTACGGGGCGTGTCACGGATGCGGCGGTTGTATGCGGACCCGCCGCGTGGCATCACGGTTGGAGCCGCACCGACTACGACGCGCTGGCGGGAGCGGTGGTCGCCGGACACGTCATCGAGTGCGGTGCTCAGGCCACAGGTGGGAACTACTCATTTTTCACGGAAATTGACCGCATGACGCACGTGGGCTTTCCGTGGGCCGAGATCGCTTCGGACGGCAGCGCCGTAATTGGAAAACACGATGGCACGGACGGGCAAGTATCGATAGGCACCGTTACCTCGCAACTGCTGTACGAGATTTCCGGTCCACGTTATTTTGGACCCGACGTCACGGCCCGTTTCGACACTTTGTCCATGGAAGACGTCGCGCCTGATCGAGTCCGCATCAGCGGGGTGCGCGGCGAAGCACCGCCCCCGACTCTCAAAGTTGCGATGAATGAAATAGGCGGATTCCGCAAGGACCTCTCAGTGGCGTTGACGGGTCTTGACATTGACGCCAAGGCTGCGCTCGTCGAGGGGGCGTTTTGGGACGCCTGTCCCTACTCGCCCGGTGATTTTGCCAGCGTCACGACACGAGTTCTCCGGACGGACAAAGTTGATCCTTCTTCCAACGAAGAGGCGGTCGCCATTTGGCGCATCACGCTGAAGGATCCGGACGAGCGCAAGGTGGGGCGTGCTGTTGCTAACGCGGCCACCGAAATTGCGCTCGCGACCATTCCGGGCTTTTTCGGTATCGGGGGCATGCCGTCGGGCGGTTCGGCCTTTGGCGTCTATCGACCCGCCACGATTGAGCGTGACCTTGTGCCGCAGTACGTGCACGTAGTGGGTGGCGAGACGACGGTCGTCGACTCGCTGGCAGAAACGGGGCCGTCGGTCAACATCTCGGGTCTGGAAATCGGCCCACCCGCTCGCGACTGGGGCCCGACGACGCCGACGCCACTCGGTCGACTGGTCGGTGCCCGTTCGGGCGACAAAGGTGGTCACGCCAATCTCGGTGTTTTTGCGCGATCGGCGTCAGCCTACGCGTGGATCGATGAGTTTTTGACTACACAAAGAATTCGCGAACTCTTGCCCGAGACGGCCGGATTGACCGTTGACCGCTACTCCTTTGAAAACTTTCATTCTCTCAATTTCGTGATCCACGATCTATTGCAGGAAGGTGTGGCGGCATCGACGAGACAGGATGCGCAAGCAAAAGGCCTCGGCGAATGGCTTCGCGCGCGCATCGTGGAGATCCCTGACTCGCTGTTGAAAGAACTGCCGTGAATGAATTTGACCAGTTACGTCAGGATCTCGTAGACGAGCAAGATTCTCTCGACGACATCGTCTCGCCCCTAAGCGATATCGAATGGGCGTCGCTCACACCCTCACCGGGATGGACGGTTACCGATCAGGTGGGACACTTGCGGTACTTTGACGGCACGGCGGCCCTTGCGGTGTCCGATCCCGAGGCCTTTCAGGCATCGCTCGCAGATCTCTTCGCCGCCGCGGTTGCGCCCGGTATCGACGAGTTCACGCTCGCGGACTTTCGATCAGCGGCACCGTCCGAACGCCTGGCGTTATGGCGCGAGAACCGCGCCCGACTTGCCGCCGCCGCTGTTTCGCTCACCGAGGACGCGCGGATCCCGTGGTACGGGCCGTCGATGGGCGCCAAGTCGTTTGTAACCGCACGCTTGATGGAAGCGTGGGCCCACGGTCAAGACATCGTCGACGCTGTAGGAGTTCCGAGGGGGCCCACTGATCGTCTCCGACACATTGCCCAGCTCGGCTTTATCACGCGGGGTTGGTCGTACAAAGTACGTGGCGAAGAGATGCCGCCGGGCGACGTGCGCGTGGAACTAACGGGACCTTCCGGGGATACCTGGCGGTGGGGACCGTCGGATGCGGCTGATGTCGTCACGGGTCCGGCTCTCGATTTTTGTCTCGTCGTTACGCAGCGTCGACACGTTGATGACACGACCTTGCACGCGGGACCCATTGGTCAACACTGGCTGTTGCGGGCACAAGCCTTTGCCGGAGGCCCCACGACGGGTCCGGCGCCGAGGACAACCTCATGAGTCTCGTTCGTCATTCATTTGCGAACGGGGTGATGACCATCACGTTGGCCGACACCGAGCGACGCAACGCGCTGTCCGCGGATCTTGCGAGTGAACTCTCCGACGCGATTGACGAAGCCGAAGGTCGGGCTGACGTTCGGGTGATCGTGATGACGAACGAAGGCACAACGTTTTGCGCCGGCGCCAATCTGTCGGATCGCTCGGCGAAGGGTTCGCCGAGAGCTCCGGTGGATCCCATGGCTCTCTTTGGTCGATTCCGACACTCGTCGAAACCGTACGTCGGAAGAATCAAGGGACACTGCGTGGCCGGCGGCATGGGCCTCGCCGCAGCAATGGATATTTCCGTCGCGATCGACACCGCCAAGTTTGGTTTCACTGAGGTCCGCGTGGGGGTCGCGCCGGCGATGATTTCGGTTCTGTGTTTGCCCAAAATCAGACCAGTCGATGCTCGCGCCGCCTTTTTGCGTGGCCATCGGTTCAGTGCGGACGAAGCGGCGCGGATGGGTCTCATCACGGAGGTCGCCTCCGGGGATGATCTGGATCGCAAGATCAATGAGATTGTCGCCGATCTGTTGGCCGGCGCCCCCGGCGCCATTGCGGCATCCAAGACCTTGCTGGCGCGGGTTCCCACCATGTCGGAGACTGACGCATTCGCCTGGACTGCTGAGTTATCGGCTGGTCTTTTTCGCGGCGAGGAGGCCCGAGAAGGCATTTCCGCCTTTTTGGAGAAGCGTCCGGCATCTTGGGTTCCCCCCACTGCTGAGGGCGACGTGGCGGGCTGATCTCGCGGCAGTAGCGTAGTGCCCGCTGCCCCTACGTCGTTGGAGAATTCCTTATGTTGGTGAGTGCGATTGTTTTCTTGGCCGTCGTCCTGGTGGCGCTGGCTTTGACCAGCGTCGTACGACTCCTCGTCGAGAAGTCTCGTGAGCGAGACGTCGACGTGGCCGGGATGATGACCACGCCGAACGGGAGCGATTCGACAACGGAGTAGATGTCCACCCGTGCGTGAGAGCATGGGTTATGGACCAACCGACGCCCGTCGCGCGCACCGTGGACGAGTGGATTCATCAACGGCGTTCGTTGAGAACTGATCGATCGGCGATCGGTCGCGTGATGGCGTACTACGGAGCGACTCTCGAGCATGGTCCGCTACTCGTGCCTCGAGAGTGGGAGCTCGCGGGGCCAGTTCCCACCACCAATCTCGAACTCCGCCTCGCCAGCACCATCGAGTCACCACGGCGGCCCGTACCGACACCTGCTGCGGGTGTGCTGCCCCCCGGGAGTCGGAAGGACGAACGATACAGCACTGCGGTGCAGCGGCTCGCGTCACCGGGCATTTTCGCGGACCGCGTCTGTTATCAAGCGTGCGACATCTCCGTTGGTGATCACGGTATCTGCCTCACGCTGGGTGTGATGCGTTACTTCGAATTCTTTGACGAGGGTGAAGCGATGCGCCACGAATGGGAATTGGTAGGCGACGACGTACAACACGCCACCTTGCGACGCGCGCTCGGTGATTTGACGAACCTCGCGGGCAGGAAGGTCATCATCGGTGTCACCGTGGTGACGCTTCGAGTCGATTACGACAACGAGAGTGCGTCGTTCCTCGTGCATCGGCGCGACCCCACGGCGGTCGCGACCGAACAAGGACAATGGCACGTCGTGCCCTGCGGGGTTTTTCAACCTCGTCACGACGACGCGACGACGTGGGGCGACGACGCCGATCTCAGCGAACTGGTCATTCGCGAGTGCGCGGAAGAACTCTTGGGCATGGACGAGGATGTGGCCGACGCCGAGATAGTGAACCGATTTCGAGGCGCCCTCGCCTCGGGGGGTTTGCGGATCTTGATCACCGGAATCGGGATTAATCCCGTCATCGGCAATCTCGAAATCTTGTGCGCGGCCGTCTTCTCAGACTCGACTTTCGACGAGGTGATGCGGGACCTCGTGACCGACTCGCCCGAAGGATCTCTTCGCTCACCTTCGGACTCAGTGGGTGTCGTCGGTTTCCGGTTCGAACGCGGCGTGATCGAAACGCTTCTCAGCGATCACCCCTTCGCTCCGTCGGGCGAAGCGGCGCTCCGCGCCGCGTGGCGATGGCGCCAGAGCATCATGGAGCAGGGCGGCGAACCCACCCTCTAGGTTCTTGGTGGCACCGGGGCGATGGCTTCAATAAGGTGTCGTCACGTTGCACGTCGACAATTAGGAGGATGCCATGTCCAAAGCTCTGGTCACGGGGGCGTCGAGTGGCGTGGGGCGCGAGATGGCGATTCGCTTGAGCCGACAAGGACATCACGTCGTGCTCGTCGCACGCAATCGCGAGGAACTGACGAAACTGGCGGACACTCTGACCAACGCATCCGTCGTCGTGGCGGACCTCGCCACCGATGAGGGCGTGGCTCGCGTGGCGTCAGAACTCGGCGACGTAGATATCCTGATCAACAACGCCGGCTTCGGCGCGTTAGGTGACGTCGCGACACTGTCGTCGAAGACGATGCACGACATGATTGACGTCAATTGCGTCGCCGTGACCGAACTCACCCGGGCGTGCCTGCCCGGAATGCTCGAACGAGGTCGAGGGAATATCTTGAACGTCGCTTCCACGGCGGCCTTTCAACCAGGACCCGGGATGGCCACGTACTACGCGTCCAAGGCCTACGTTCTGAGTTTCACCGAAGCGCTCGCCGAGGAAGTTCGTGGATCGGGCGTACGGATCACGGCGTTCTGTCCCGGCGCCTTTGAATCCGGTTTCTTCTCGACCGCCAAGGCCGAAAACTCGCGACTGGCCAAGATGATGAAGCTTCCGACGTCGGCGCAAATGGCCGACGCGGCCTTGTCCGCAATGGCGAAGGGTCGCGTGGTGGCAATTCCGGGTGTCACGAACAAAATCGGAGTGGTGTCGGCACGTTGGGCGCCGAAGGGACTCACCCGTCGCATCGTGCACTACATCCAAGGCGAGGCGTAATTACGGCACTGGCGAGAATGGCCCGCGCCCCACGTGTTCGGGGACGAGGACACCTGCGTCCTACGTCGTGTGGGGAACATATAGATTTTCAGGCATTGTGCCAACAGTCCCGCCCACGCTGAGACGAATCCCACAGGCGCGCGCCGTCCTGGGTGGCGTGATCTTCCTCTTGGCACTCCTACCGTGGTTCGTCGGATCCGCGGGAGCGACGAGCGCCCACCGAACCGCATCAGCTGTCGCCCCGACGAGCCCGAGACCGTTGGGTGTGCACTGGTCGCACTCGGGTCCGGGCGTCGCGGACGCTACCGTCTACTGGCTCGCACCGGCCTCGTCGGGGGGGACCACCATTGCGTCCTATGACGCAGCGACGAGCGGAGAATCGTGCTCGACCTCGCCACGCACGGGGGTGAAAAATTGGTGCACGATCACCGCTTTGCCGGCCGGCGCGACGTACACGTTTTCGATCACCGCAACGTCGAGCGGGGGTACATCGGCGCCCGCCACGATCGATTCGTCGCTACGTGCGCAGGGGCAGTCAATAGCGTTCGATCCGTTGCCGGATCTCGTCTACGGAGCGAGCCCATTTACTCTCCACGCGACCGCATCCTCGGGCTTGCCGGTGTCCTACGAGGCGCAGGGATCATGTGCCGTCAACGGCGACGTCCTCAGCGTTGTGGGAGCAGGGGAGTGCTCCGTGATCGCTTCGCAGGTGGGCTCAGGTGCTTTTCTCGCGGCGTCACCCGTCGCGAACTTCTTCTCGGTGGCGCCCGCAACGGCCGTCTTGACGGTCACGGACGAGACGGTGGTGGCCGATGGTTCGCCTCACGGGGTCTCGGTATCCGTGGCTCCCGCCACACCCGGTTTGCTCTTTGCGTATTGCAGTGGTCGAAATCGGGCAACGTGCGTTTCGTCACCGCCAAGTACTCCGGGGATTTATCACGTGGAAGTGTCGTTGGGCACCGCGGACTACGTCGCCGCACCGGTGAGCGCCACCCTCACCATTACTCCTGCTCCCGCGGTGCTGCCGGTGAGTCTGGGCGGAAAGCTTCCCAACACCCTGCCCTCACGCGGGACAACGCGTTTCACACGCTCGGGCGTGAGCGTGCACACGGTCACCTCCGGCTTGGCCCCCGGTGCCGCGGCCATCATTGGTGCAGTTGCGAGCGAGCCCCTCGGTCGTTTCCAGGTGCCAACCGGGACATCTCCGCTGCCGTGGTTGCAGGCGGTACGGCCATCGTCGCCGAACACGACCTTGGTGGGCGTGCAACCTGTGAACGCGACATCCCTGATTGATTTGGCTCGCGGGGGAACATTGCCCTTCCCCTCGGGAAGTTTTCCCGGTCCCGGAAAGTACGAAGTGTTGACATTGCTCACGACGGGCTTGGTACCTCACTCCACCGTGTCGGTGGTGATGCATTCAGCGGGCGTCGTCCTCGCTCAAGCCGAAGCCGATCCTGCGGGGACGGCCACGTTGACGGTGCCCGTGGCTACGGCCTGGGCTGGACAAACACACTCGTTGTACTTGGCGGGCACGTACTTGGTTGCACGCGCCACGGCTAACGCGAGTGGCCAAGTGGCGGCCACCGTGAACGTCAATCGATCTCTGCTGTCGCGCATTACGCCAGGGGAACCATTGTTCGTAGTGACGTCGTCGGGCGGTACGCCGATGTCGGGTGTCGCGGTGTCGTTGCCCAGCGTCGCGGCGTTTGATCACTTCCTCGTGGCGACAGATCCGCTGCACCTCCATCACTACCAACCCACGTCGACACCCAAGTCCACGATGGGGCGGCTCGCGGGCACCGCAGCGGCATTGTCCACGGCGGCCGCGGGAGTGGCACTGGCCCGCACGATGAGCTCGGTGAGTGGGAGTCATTTGAACACCATTGCGTCCAAGACGGACCCGTCGGGCTCTCACCACCACGCGTCAAATCGAACCGCTGAAGTGGTACATCGCGGTTACGGCGATGATCGTGAGCACTTTGGCGACCATACCGGTACGTGGCGGCTACCAGGACACCACGTCGTTGACCGCTGGAGCATCGTCGGCCCGTCTCGTCTCGCCTCGGTCAGCGCTCTGGGTGCCGCCCTGACGTCCGACGCGTCGTACCTTCGCGCACCCCTGGGCAGCGCTCCGGTGCTGTTGCCGGTCGCCGGCCTCGCCCTCGGAGCGATGGCGGCGCAACAGACGCACGGATATCCGCTACCCCCGCATTACGGCCTTTTTCTCGCCATCTTGATCTTGGGGTTACTGGATGCTCTCGCTGGTCTCGCCGCGTTCATGTGGGTACTCCTGGCGGGCGTGAGCACCGGACACCTGTTCAGCGTGCACATGACGGTGACGGCCCTGACGCTGGGAGCCATCTGGTGCGGCCTACCGGTGATGATCACCA
>Ga0208872_1000139_pt1 | contig 68639 bp, 38 predicted proteins | sample CryBogCBH12Aug08_FD_185508 | JGI IMG/M metagenome (GOLD analysis project Ga0208872, IMG submission 185508) | Freshwater microbial communities from Crystal Bog, Wisconsin, USA - CBH12Aug08 (SPAdes) | ecosystem: Environmental > Aquatic > Freshwater > Lake | place: Crystal Bog, Wisconsin, USA...
GCCTGGTAGGTTTCTTTGCTGCTGTGGTAATGGGTACCGTACTCAGTGCTTTGAACGGGATATTAAACAGCGCTGCCACTTTATTCAGTATGGGCGTGTATAAACGGCAAATCAATCCTGCTGCCGGGGATAAGCGACTGGTGTATATTGGCAGGGGAGCTTCAGTTGTACTGGCCGTATTTGCCATGTGCGTGGCTCCGCTTGTGGCTAAAGCACCACAGGGATTGTACCAGTTATTGCAGCAATTAAACGGGATCTTTTTTATACCCATTGCCTCAATTTTGCTGGGTGGGTTCTTTATAAAAAGTATTTCAGCAGCAGGAGCGAAAGTGGCAATTTTTACCGGGCTTGTTTTTTATCTGCTCACTTCCTTTGTTTTAAAAGTGCATGTACACTTTATTCATGTTTGGGGGATCGAATTTATATTGAATATTTTGGTGATGCTGGGTGTTTCTGCATTATATAAAAACAAAAATTACTATACTCCGAAATATACCGGAGAAGTAGAAATTACACCGTGGAAATATGCCAAACCTGTTGCTGTTTTCCTGATTATTGCCACCATACTGGTATTCTATTTATTAAGTTAACATTCTATTATATTAAATTTTAAAAGATGAATATTTTACAGAATTATATTAACGGACAGTGGGTAAACAGCCACAGTGCTGAAACCATCAACGTAGTAAATCCGGCAACCAAAGAAATACTGGCGTTGGTACCCTATGGTGATGCAACCACAAAAGATATTGATGATGCAACTGCGGCAGCCCACCAGGCTTATCTGGATTGGAAGAATGTGCCTGTCATTAAAAGGATACAACCCTTGTTCAGGCTCAAACAATTGCTGGAAGAAAACCGGGAAGAAATCAGTCATTTAATTACACTGGAATCCGGTAAAACCCTGGCTGAGTCAGTCGGTGAAATTCAAAGGGCCATTGAAAATGTGGAAGTTGCCTGTGCAACACCCATGCTGATGCAAAGTGATTTTCTGGAAAATATAGCTACCGGCATTGATGAGTTTATGATACGCCAGCCATTAGGAGTAACAGCCTGTATTGCCCCTTTTAACTTTCCTGCCATGATCAGTTTCTGGTTTTTGCCTTATGCCATTGCCACAGGAAACAGCATGATCATCAAGCCATCGGAAAAAGTGCCGCTGACCATGATGAAAATATTTGAATTACTGCATCAGTTGGATCTGCCCAAAGGATTAGTGAATCTGGTACATGGGGGGAAAGCTTCCGTGGATGGGATTCTGGATCATCCACAGATCAAGTCAGTCAGCTTTGTGGGAAGTACCGCAGTAGCCAGGTATATCTATGCAAGAGGAACCGCCAATGGGAAAAGGGTACAGGCACAGGGAGGAGCAAAAAATCCGGTAGTGGTATTGCCCGATGCAGATATTGAAATGACTTCACAGATTATCACCGATAGTGTGTATGGATGTGCCGGTCAGCGTTGCCTGGCAGCTTCAGTAGTGATTACGGTGGATGATGACCGAAAAGTAAAAGAATCCCTGTTTGAAGCAGCAAAATCAAGGACAGTAGGATATGGCCTCAATAATGGAGTGGATATGGGGCCGGTGATCAGTACTGAAAGTAAAACAAGGATTGAGGGATTGATAGATAAAGGAATTGCAGAAGGGGCCAGTGTGTTACTGGATGGAAGAAATAAGAAAGTGACTGGTTATGAAACGGGGAATTTTATTAGTCCCACCATACTGGAAAACCTTTCCTTAACCGGAGAATTGATCAGGACAGAAATTTTCGGACCGGTAATGAGCCTGATTCACATGAAAACTGTAGATGAAGCCATCGCCTTTATTAATCAGGGCGTTTATGGAAATATGGCCTGTTTATTTACCAGTAGTGGGAGCAGTGCCCGTAAATTCAGAAATGAATCAATGGCAGGGAATATTGGAATTAATATTGGTATTGCTGCGCCCATGGCACAGTTCCCTTTCAGTGGCTGGAAGGATAGCTTTTTTGGGGACTTACATGGCCAGGGTAAACATGCCATTGAGTTTTTTACACAGACAAAAGTAGTGGTGGAAAGGTGGCCAAAAGAATGGACCCGCAGGTTTTAAAAAAAAAAAAGGGTAACTGTTTTTATTAATATTAATAAAATAAAATTTATATGGAAACTATACATTTTAAAATTGCCAATGCGCCCTGTAGCTGGGGGGTACTGGAATTTGAACTGGAAGGAAAAGTAATGGGTTATGAACAGGTGTTGGATGAGATAGCTGCAACCGGGTATGCAGGAACAGAATTGGGAGACTGGGGCTTTATGCCAACTGTACCCCCGGCATTAAAAGCTGCACTGGATAAACGGAAGCTGGATTTGCTGGGTGCTTTTGTACCTGTAGCATTATCTGATAAAACTGCCCTTGCTGAAGGAATAGAAAGGGCATTGAAGACAGCTGGACTGATGCATGATGCCGGGTATACGGATGCTTTTATAGTACTGGCAGATAATAATGGAACAGTGGAAGCAAGGACTAAAAATGCAGGCCGTGTTAAATCAGCACATTTATTGTCACCTGACAGTTATAAAACCATTGCAGGGGCAGCCAATACCCTGGCAGCTGCTGTTAAAGACAAATATGGTTTACGGACCGTATTTCATCATCATGGTGGGGGATATGTGGAAACACCACAGGAGATAGACTGGTTATTGCAATATACCGATCCTGCTTTAGTAGGATTGTGTTTTGATACGGGCCATTACAGGTTGGGAGGTGGCGTTGATTGTGTGGCATTTCTTGAAAAAAATTATGATCGTATCTGGCATGTACATTTTAAAGATTTTGATCCGGCTATTGCTGAACTGTCTGCTGAAAAGCAATCCGATTATTTTGAATCGGTCCGGAATGGCATATTCTGTGAATTGGGTAAAGGCGATGTGCCTTTTGAAGCAATAAAAGCCTTTTTATTGCAAAAAGAATATCATGGCTGGGTTGTAGTTGAGCAGGATGTATTGCCGGGTATGGGCAGCCCTAAGCAGTGTGCACAGCATAACAGGGATTTTCTGAAACAGATCGGTCTGTAGTATTATTTAAAAATTCAAAGAAAAGTACTTTAAGAATAGTAATCAATAATATATGAAAAAAGTTAATTTAGCTATCATAGGTATTGGAAGAATAGGGATTATACATTTGAAAAATATCATCCGGAATTTTCCGGGAGCGAATGTATTGGCAGTTGCCGATGTAAATTTTTCGAAGGATGACTTTACAAAAGAGTATCCGGGAATTATATTTTCTGCGAATGCTGAGGAGATAATATCCCTGCCAGCAGTGGAAGCCGTTATTATCTGCACACCCACCAGCTCACATGCCGAACTGATAGAAAAAGCCATTCAGTATGGCAAGCATATTTTTTGCGAGAAGCCGGTAGACCTTTCCCTGGAAAGAACTGCCTTACTGGTTAAAAAAGTTGCTGCAGCCGGTTTGAAATTAATGCTGGGTTTTAACCGTCGTTTTGACCCGGATTTTATGGAAGCAAATAAAAATGTCAGAAGCGGGCGGATTGGTGAGTTGCAGGTAGTAAAAATTACCAGCCGTGACCCGGGTTTGCCACCGTTGGATTATATTAAACATTCCGGAGGCTTATTTATGGATATGGCGATTCATGATTTTGATATGGCCCGTTATATGATGGGCAAGGAAGTAGTGGAAGTGTATGCAAAGGGTTTGGTGCTGGTGGATGAAAAAGTAGGGGAAGCCGGTGATATTGATACTGCATTAACTACCCTTGTTTTTGAAGATGGTACCTATGCAATGATTGATAATAGCCGGAAAGCAGTATATGGCTATGATCAGCGGATAGAGATGTTTGGCAGTAATGGAATGATTCAGGTGAAGAATAACCTGCATAATTCCAATGTTGTATTTGATAGTGATGGCATTCATCAGGCATTACCATTAGACTTTTTTATGGACCGTTATGCCTCTTCTTATTTAAATGAAATGAAATACTTTATAGATGCACTTTTAACCAATGCAGCACTTCCGGTAAGTGGGGCAGATGGGTTAATGGCTACTTATATTGCGGTTGCTGCAAAAAAATCTATGATTGAAAAAAGGCCGGTGCTCATTAGTGAAATCATGTTATAGGGGCGCATAAATTAATGTTGTTTTGATTGAAAGCAATTGCAGACTGACTGCAATTGCTTTTTAATAACCTGTTGATGCCCTTTCAAATAAGGTAGCCGGAATTACAATGAATTCATCTGTTAAATTATAATTTTTCTTCTCAATACCTTTGAATAGAATTTCTGCAGCTGTTTTGCCCAATTCAAAAGCCGGTTGTGTAATAGTACTTAAAGGCGGGTTAAGAATGGGAGCAGTTTCCAGGGTAGAAAAAGCTAAAACTTTAAGTTCTTCCGGGATGTTTATTTTATATTCATGGCAGGCCATATATACCTGCATAGCCAACCGTTCTACAGAAGTTACAATCCCATCTGGTTTATCATTACCGGTTATGAGTTCTTTTATCTGATTAAAAGTATCCTGGGGGTTACTATCTGTACAGAAAATAACAGGATTACTGTCTTCTTTTAATAAACCTGCTTCCTCCAGGGTCTTTTTAAAACCCTCTGATCTTTTAATACATATTGGCAAACAGTTAGAAATAGAAAGGAATACAGGATGGATACAACCTTTTTCTATTAAGTGCCTGGCGGCAATACTGCCACATTCATAATCATTCGTTACTACTTTGGCAGTTTTAAAATTTTCAAAAGCCCGGTCAAAGAATACAATCGGGATATTTTCTTCCTGCAATTTTTTAAAATGAGCCGGATCATCCGTTTCCCTTGAAATTGAAATTAATACACCGTCAATCCTTCCACTATTGCAATCATCGATCAGTGCTTTTTCAATGGCATATTTTTCATGGGATAAATAGATCAGAACATGATAGCCTTTTTTTTCTGCTACAGATTGGATCCCATCAATTGCCAAAGAAAAAAAGTGATCGGACACTTCCGGAAGGATGATGGCAATGGTATTGCTTTTTTTCCGGCGCAGGCTGCTTGCATAAGGGTTGGGCGTATATTTTAAAAGCGAAGCTTTAGCCAATACTCTTTCTTTTGTTTCCTTACTGATTTCATGACTGTCTCTTAATGCTTTAGAGATGGTGGCAACTGATAATTTCAGTTCTGCTGCTAATGTTTTTATATTTATTTTTTTTTGCATCAACAGGTCATTTTATTGGTCATTGTTAGCGTTATTTAAGCATTTAAACCGAAACCGTTTTCGTAAATAAACTTATCACAAATCTGGAAAATGTCTGATAAAAACTTCAACTTAGAGCTGTTAAAAATGAAAACGATTGATATGCTTGCCAATTTGATTTTTTTATTTTAAGTAGATAAAAAAAGTAACTTTCTTTTATAAGAAGCCATATTTTCAATTAAATATACAGCAGATTCGGGGATTTACAATTGTGTGCAGGCATAAATGTTGTTTTCGGAATTTAATTATCCAAAAAACTAAAATTCAAGGAATTTTTAGCCAATTAAGTTAAATAAAAAATGAATTAATATTAAAATTAAACGCTTTTCATTAAGTGTAGAATTTACAGTATATATTTTTAATTTTCGAAACTGCAATTATCAACAAAAACTCTAATTATGAGATGTAACAATTTAATCCAGCTTAAAAGCAAACTGGCGCTATTTATGGCCATGCTTTTAATATTGCCAGGCCTGCTTCTGGCTCAACGCTCCGGGACAAAAGACATTAAGGGTAAAATTACTGACAATACAGGTATACCCCTATCGGGCGTGTCTGTTGTCATTAAAAATGTTGGAACTGCCAGTGTTACCAATAGTACTGGTGCTTTCAGTATTAAAGCCAAAGATGGCGATATTTTGGTTATTAGTTCAGTAGCATTTACAAAAAAGGAAATTACCGTAAAAGAAGGTGCTTCCTTTGATATTGTTTTAGAAGCATCCGTTACTGCATTAAATGATGTGGTAGTGATTGGTTATGGTAAATCTTCCAGAAAAATGTTAACCAGTTCGGTAGTGACTGTAAAACCAGAAGATTTGAACAAAGGGTCTATTTCTGATGTTGGCCAGTTATTACAGGGTAAAGTTTCAGGTTTAAACATTACTTCAAGCGGTGACCCTAACAGAACAGCAGCAGTAATTTTAAGGGGCCCTTCCACGCTAAACAGTTCGCAAGGTGTATTTTATGTAATTGATGGAATACCAGGTGCTGATATTGCAACAGTGGCACCAGATGATATTGCCTCTCTGGAAGTATTAAAAGATGCAGCTGCAACTGCTATTTATGGTAACCGTGCTTCTAATGGTGTAATCATAATCACTACAAAAAGAGCTAAGAAAGGACAGCCGGTGCTTGCCTATAACGGATATGTAAGTTCTGAATCTGTTTCCAGTCAGTTAAAAGTGATGGATGCCCCAGAGCTTACTGCATTTGTAACCAAGAATAATTTAGCGTTTTCGCCTGCAGATAATAAGGGGGCCAACACCAACTGGCAGAAAGCTGTGGAACGCAGCAGTGCGATTGCTAATAATCATAATATATCCTATAGCAATAATGGGGAACATGGTGGTTATATAGCCAGTGTGAACTATTTCGATAAACAGGGTATTATCCAGGGGACTTCTTTAAACCGTGTTATTGCCAGATTAAATGCAGAACAGTATGCATTTAATGATAAATTGAAACTGGGTTTAAATGTTAGTAATTCTGTAAGTATTGCCAATGATTTACCTTATCGTAATTCTATATTGCAGCTGGCAGATTTGTATTTACCAGTGAATCCAATCAAGAATAGTGATGGAACTTATTTTGAAAATTTCCAGAAGTCAAATTATTATAACCCTGTTTCCATGCTGAATAATGAGTATCAGCAAACAAAAACAGATTTATTGATTGGAAGTTTAACAGCCCAATTGAAACTGCCATTTGGTATTACTTATGATTTGAACCTTGGTTATCAAAAAAACAATTCATTATCAGGCACTTACCTGAACAGCTATTTTACCAATAACTACAATGGGATGTATGATAACCCTGATCCCGGATATTATGGGCATGGGTTACAAACCTTTGGCAAAAATGGGCAGGCCACCAGAAGTGATTATCAATATACCAATAAATTACTGGAAACCTATTTTACCTGGGATAGAAAGTTCGGTAATCATACTGTAAATGCAGTAGTTGGATATTCCTGGCAGGATAATATCAGTGGCGATGGATTTTCAGCCACCACCAGTAATTTTCCGGTAGATAATGTATTATACAATAACCTGGCATTGAGCAATCCAACCACTTATGGCAATGGTTTGTATTTCAGTGGTGATGGAGCTTATCAGCATACCCGGTTAATTTCAGATTTTGCCCGTGTGAAATATAATTACAAGGAAAAATACTTGTTGCAGGCATCTATCAGAAGAGATGGCGGTTCCATGTTTGGAGCCAATAATCAGTGGGGTTATTTCCCATCCATTGGTGCGGCCTGGCGTATAGGGGAAGAAGAATTTCTAAAGCATCAAAACCTGATTGGAGATTTGAAACTGAGAGCCAGCTATGGTGAAACAGGGAATTCAGTAGGGTTTAATCCTTATACTCCGCAATTTATGTTGTCTACCAGAGGTAATTATTATTATAACGGAACCCTGGTTACAGCCATTGGTACTTCTCAAACTGCTAACCCTAATTTACAATGGGAAAAAACAGCTACTTCTGATGTAGGGCTTGATTTCTCCATTTTCAATAAAAGAATCAATCTAGCATTTGACTGGTATAATAAAAATACTACCGGAATGATTATTGGTTATTCAGCAGATCCGATGTTACTGCCCAATGGTGGAATTACTGCGAATGGTGGCAGCATGACCAATAAAGGGGTAGAGCTGAGTATTAACGGTTTAGTATTGCAAAACAAAGATTTCTCCTGGACTACTAATCTGAATTTTGCCATGAATAAAAATGAAATCACCGGATTGACCAATCCTTTGTTTATTGGCGGTGATTCCGTTTCAGTTGGAGACCCTGAAGGTGGTGGCCAGAGCGGCAGAATGGTTCAATTACTGAAAACAGGACATCCACTGGGCCAGTTCTTTACGTTTAGATATGCAGGTAAAAATACATCTGGTGTTTCACAATGGTATCATCATGATGGTACAGTTACCCCTAATCCAAGTAACGGAACCGACTATTTTTATACAGGAAATGCACAACCCAAATTATTGGTGGGTTTCGCCAATACTTTGAAGTATAAACATTTTGATTTGAATTTCTCCCTCAGAGGTGTATTTGGCAACAAAATAATGAATGCCACCCGTGCAGATTTATTCCGCCCGTCTACAGCTGCGAGTACCAATATTTTAAAGGATGTTGCCAATGAATCACCTAAGGATGTTATTGATTATACGTATTCTGACCGATTTATTGAAAGTGGCAGTTATATCCGTCTGGATAATGCTACACTGGGTTATAATTTCCAAAAAGTAAGTAATTATATCAAATCGTTAAGGGTGTATGTATCTTCCAACAACTTGTTTGTGATTACTAAATTCACAGGTATTGATCCTGAGGTGAATCAAGGTGGAATTGCCCCTGGTATTGATTATAATAATTTCTATCCTAAAACGAGAACCATTTTACTGGGCGTAAATGTTTCGTTTTAATTTAACAAATAAAAAATATTAATATGAAAAAAATATTTAAAGATTTAGCTTTCATAATAATCATAGCAAGTGCTGTTAGTGCTTGTCATAAATTGGATATTCCGATTACTACGGAAGTAACCCCTTCGGTTTTTCCGCAAAATGAGGCGGGATATGTTCAAACCGAGCTTACGCCCTATGTTGCCCTTGATGGATATTTAGCACAGGAATATTTCTTCCAGCAAGCAGAAAGCACAGATGAGTTTATGTTGACTGCACATGGGGGTAACTGGTACGATGGAGCTCAGGACTTGCAAATGCATTACCACACTTATACAAAAGATAATAGTTTAGTAAATGGTAACTGGGGCTGGTGTTCAGTGATAATCAGTTCTGCCAATCAGGCTATTTCAATCTTAAATTCTACCATGCCTTCAGGGACTAACAAGCAAATGAAAATTGCAGAATTGAAAATGGTTCGTGATTATTCTTTTTTTATGCTTATGGATAACTGGGGTAATGTACCACTGGATACACTTTATGGTGACTTTTCTCCTAAAACCAATATACCCAGGGCACAGGTATTTGCCTATATTGAAAATGATGTGAAAAGTTGTATACCTAATTTAAGTACTACAGTAGACCAAAGCACTTATGGACGTTTTACAGTTTACGGAGCTTATGCATTACTGGCCAAAATGTATTTGAATGCGGAATATTACACCGGGACAGCCCGATATAATGATTGCATTACCATGTGCGATAATATCATCAATAGTAATAAGTTTAAAATTACAGCAATGTCTAATTTCCTGCCGATGTTTGGTCCAACTAACGGCCCCAATTCAGCAGGTAGTCAGGATGAATTTATTTTTGCAGTTCCATTTGATGCAAATGGCTCTGGTTGGTATGGCCGTTCAGCGAATTACCGGGCAAGGTATTGTGTGCCCCGTTCAATGGGTAAAGTTGGAACTGGTGCAGGATTTAATTATTTCAATATACCCTATGATCCAGCCGGATGCGCCAGTACCATACCTGAATTTTATGTAAACTTTAATGATCCGAACGATATCAGAAACAAAACCTGGTTAACAGGGTTGCAATTTCAGGGCCCCAACAGTACTGTACCTTTAACTGTTACAACTACCAATGCTGGTTATAATCAATATTACACAGGTAGTAATCCCGGAGGTACTTATACGTATCAGGTAAATTTAGGCCCAAATGTGGTGTTAAGGCAGGATATTGCCAATGGACAAAATCCTTATGATGGAGTTAGTAATGGGTTTGATGTTGGTAATGATGAAATTGGCTGGAATCAGGGATACCGCAATGTGAAATTCTATCCCGATGCTACCTCCTCAAGCAGAAATCAAAACAATGATATACCTATTTTCCGGTATGCAGATGTTGTTTTAGAGAAAGCGGAAGCTATTTTACGCGGAGGCACTTCTTCCAGTTCTGCTCTTACTTTAGTGAATTCATTGAGAGCCAACAGAACTACTTCTGCTCCATGGGGCAATGTGACCCTGGATTCAGTGTATGCTGAAAGATGCCGTGAACTTTCCGATGAAGGCTGGCATAGAAATGATATGATCCGTTATGGTAAGTATGAAGGTAAATGGGGGTATAAAACCAATACAGACACTTATCGTCGTATTTTCCCGATCCCTACAAATGCATTAACATTAAATCCTGCTTTAAAACAGAATCCTGGTTATTAGTTAGTTTTCGTATAGTGTTAAGTTTTATTCATCCCGGGGCTTTATAGCCCTGGGATATTTTTAATCAGTAACTACTGTATACTGGTGGATGACTTTTTATATTTCGGGATTAGTTTTACATTTCAAATATACAAAGCTAACTTCCAGATGATTTTAAGACAGTAATAAAGAAACAGCAACTAAATGAACCATCAATCAATGGAAAAAGAACAGGCAGCGATACCAACCAAGTCAACCAGGCTTTTATCTTTAGATGCCTTAAGAGGCTTTGACATGTTCTGGATTATCAGCGGGGAAGGAATTTTTCATGGATTTGCTTCAGTTGTAATGCAACAGCATGGGTTGGTGCGCAATCCTGTTGACTGGCAGATCGCCACTACAGGTGACCTTAGTTTTATAGAACGGATCTTTATAAGTATCAGTAATCAATTACACCATTCACCCTGGAATGGTTTTACTTTCTATGATCTGATATTTCCGCTGTTTATTTTTATAGCCGGGGTAAGTATGCCTTATTCTTTCGGTAGTCAGCTGGAAAGGGGTGGAATTAATCCATCAGTAGTAAGAAAGCGAATCTATTTTTCACTCATAAAAAGAACCGTAATTCTGATCTTTTTTGGAATGGTAGTAAATGGAGCCCTTGCTTTTAAAGGTTATCCGGATACCCGTTTTGCCAGTGTGCTCGGCAGGATTGCTTTAAGCTGTTTTTTTGCGGCCATTATATTTCTGAATTGTAATCTGCGTGGGCAAATTGTATGGTTATTGGGTATTTTAATTGGGTATTGGGTAGCTATGATGACCATTCCGGTGCCAGGATTTGGGAGCGGGGTATTGAGTCCGGAGGGTAATCCTGCTGCCTTTATAGACAGGGTATTATTGCCCGGCAAATTGCATCGGACAGTATATGACCCGGAAGGGCTTTTCTCAACAGTTCCTGCTATTTGTACAGCCTTACTGGGTGTTTTCACGGGGCAATTTTTAAGGGAAAAAACACTAAAGTGGAGCCCATTGGTAAAAGGATTTTTATTAAGTGTTGCAGGAATAATACTTTTAATAGTCGGTTTGTTATGGGGTATGGTTTTTCCGGTAAATAAAAATATGTGGACCAGCTCTTTTGTATTGTATGCAGGTGGCTGGAGTTTATTGTTACTGTCTCTATTTTATTTAATTATAGATGTAGCCGGATTAAAAAAATGGTCTATGCCCTTTGTTTGGGTGGGCTGTAATTCCATATTGATTTATATGGCTGCACATGGAATTGTAAATTTTGAATACAGTTCAGGATTTATTTTCGGTGGGTTAATCAATCAAACCGGCCTGCTCTGGCATCCTGCATTTTTGTGGATTGGCGTTGCCATTCTGCAATTGACGATACTGTATTTTTTATATCAGAAAAAATGGTTCTTAAAAGTCTGAATAAGCATATCCGGTAATTATAAAAAAGCATTCATGAAATACACTGTCATTTTATTGTTATCAATGCTTTGCTGTAATGGGTTGCAGGCACAATCTAATCAGCAAGCTTCAAAAGCATTGTTGGAAAGGGTGATACCAGAAAGGGCAAATCAGTTTTTAGTACAATCGATTCCATCCGAAAATGGACAGGATGTTTTTGAGATTCAAACCAGGGACAATAAAATTGTTTTAGGTGGAAATAATGGCGTATCCATCGCTGCTGCTTTGTATTATTATCTGAATAATTTTTGTCATGCACAAATTACCTGGAATGGAACAAATTTACATTTACCGGTTACCCTGCCCAGGCCTGCTGTTACAATACATCAGACCACTCCCTATCAATACCGGTATTATTTGAATTATTGTACGTTTAATTACAGTATGAGCTGGTGGGATTGGCCCAGGTGGGAGAAAGAAATTGACTGGATGGCAATACATGGTATTAATATGCCGTTGGCTATCACTGGTGAAGAATATACCTGGTACCTGGTATATAAAGAAATGGGCTTCAGTGATGCAGACCTGCAGGGATTTTTTTGCGGGCCTGCTTACTTCTCCTGGTTCTGGATGGGCAATCTGGATGGATGGGGTGGCCCTTTGCCCCTGCATTGGATGGAAACCCATTTTGAGTTGGAAAAAAAGATTCTTCAGCGGGAAAGGGCCCTTGGAATGAAACCGGTATTGCCAGCTTTTACAGGGCATGTGCCCGCTGCTTTCAGAAAAAAATTTCCCGGTGCTAAACTAAAAACCACCAACTGGAACAATGGGTTTGACAGTACCTATATACTGGATGCTTCTGACCCATTATTTGCAGCAATAGGCAAAAAGTTTTTAGAAAAACAGAACCGATTATTGGGATCAGATCATTTATACAGTGCGGATACATTCAATGAAAATGAGCCACCATCTGATCAGCCTGCTTATCTGTCGGGTTTATCATCCAGTATATACCAGGGCATGCATCAGGCAGATACTGCTGCTGTTTGGGTGATGCAGGGATGGCTGTTTTACAGTGACCGGAAATTCTGGAAAGAGCCGCAGACGAAAGCTTTATTACAGGCAGTGCCGGATAATAAAATGTTGTTGCTTGATCTGGCTACTGAAATAGAGCCTATCTGGAAACGCACAGACGCTTTTTATGGTAAACCCTGGATATGGAATATGCTGAACAATTTCGGCGCGAATACCAATCTTTTCGGCAGAATGGAAACAGTAGCCACAGCACCTGCTAAAGCACTGAAAGATGCCAACAGTAAACAAATGAAAGGGATTGGACTAACCATGGAAGGGATTGAACAAAATCCGGTCCTGTATGAATTGTTATTGGATAATATATGGAAAAAAGATACCATCAATTTAGATCAGTGGTTGCCGCAATATATCCGCAACCGTTATGGTTCCCTGAATCCGCATGCTGTAAAAGCATGGGATATTCTCCGAAGAACCGTATATACGGTGCCTGCGGATAAATATATCAGGGATGGGGCAGAATCGATTGTACAGGGAAGGCCCACTTTTGATTCAGTAACCAGGTGGACCAATACCAAATTGAATTATACAGACAAAGATCTTTTACCAGCATGGGATGCTTTAATACTGGCAGCAGATTCCTGCAAAAAAAGTGATGGGTTTCAGTTTGACCTGGTGGATATTACCAGGCAGGTGCTGGCCAATTATGCATTGCCCCTGCAACAAAAAATAGCCAGGGCGTATCAGCAGGGGGATACTTTATTATTTACAGCATATAGCCGTCAGTTCATCAGTTTAATAGAAGATATGGATAAGTTGCTTGCCACCCGTAAAGAGTTTTTATTGGGAAACTGGGTTGCTGATGCGCGGAAATGGGGCATTGATAAAAAGGAAAAAGCATTGTATGAGTTTAATGCAAAAGATCTTATTACCCTATGGGGCGATCAGGATTGTCCATTACATGAATATGCCTGCCGGCAATGGAGTGGTTTACTCAATAATTTTTATAAACCCAGGTGGCAGCAGTTTTTTACACAATTGCTGGCAGACCAGAAAGCTGGTAAAGGTTTTGATAAAACGGCATTTGCAAAGCATATAAAGGCATGGGAATGGCATTGGGTAAATACCAGAAAAAATTATCCAGTTGTAACAGCAGGAGATCCGATTGAAATGTCTGTGAAAATGTTTTTGAAATACAGGTCGGTTATTGCAGAAAATTAAAAATATGGAATCCAATACAATAAAAATGCCTGGCGCATTATTTATACTCCTTTTCCTGGTTACTTTTTCCTCAAGTGGACAGTATTACCAGTATGTAGATCCTATGATCGGTTCTGAAGGTGAAGGCAATGTATTCATAGGGCCATCCTGTCCTTTTGGAATGATCAAACCAGGACCGGATTGTAATAAAAATGCCAATAGCGGCTATTCGCCAGATATGCAGGTGCCTGTATATGGTTTTAGCCAGGTGCATGTAAGTGGTACAGGCGGAGGGCCAAAATATGGGAATATTTCAGTGATGCCTTTTGGAGGGGATATAGAATCGATCCGGCAGGAATCTGTAAGGCAAGATGAAAAAGCAGCATTAGGCTATTACCATGTTTTGCTGAAAAAGTGGGCCATTCAAACAGAAATTTCTTGTTTACAAAAATCAGCCTATTACAAGTTTATATTCAAAAATGGGGGAAAGAAAGCAGTTAAAATTGATTGTGGTGAATTTTTAGGGGAAACGGTAATTCCTGATGGCAGGGAAGCGCAGCAGTTTGTTAGTTCTGAAATTGAAATTATCAATGATCATGAAGTAGGCGGGTATACTAGGATCAGGGGGGGATGGAATAATGGCAGTGCGTATACTGTATATTTTACGGCCCTATTCAGTCAGCCTTTCAGTAATTATAATACCTGGGAAAATAATGTATTGTATCCTTCCCGGAAGGTAGTGGTGGATAATGGTAAAAAGACAGGAGCCCAGTTGTTTTTTGATACAGCACTAACAGATAGTATTGCTTTGAAAATTGGTATTTCCTTTATTAGTACCCAAAAGGCGCGTCAAAATATAGAAACTGAAATGCCTGATTGGGATTTTAATAAAGTGTTATCCGGAAATCAGCAGCAATGGGAGCAGTTGCTCCAGAAAGTAGCAGTAGACAGTTCTTCCTCTACGGAACTTAAAAAGATGTTTTATACCGGATTGTACCATACCATGCTGATGCCAGTAAACAGGACAGGTGAAAATCCTTTATGGGAAAATAATGGCCCCTATTATGATGATTTTTATGCCATCTGGGATACTTACCGAAGCTCTAACCCCCTGATTACATTGCTAAGCCCATCCAGGGAGGTGGATATAGTTAATGCGTTATTGCAAATTTATAAACGTGACGGTTATATGCCTGATGCAAGAAGTGGCAATTGCAATGGACGCACACAGGGCGGTTCCAATGCAGAAGTACTGATAGCAGATGCTTATGTTAAAGGGCTGAAAGGGATCAATTATAATCTGGCATTGGAGGCGATGCTGAAAGATGCCACAGTACCACCCGGAGGCAATGAAGAAAAAGAAGGAAGGGGTGGATTGACAGATTATAATCAACTTGGGTATGTATCCACCAGTTATGTGCGATCCGGCAACAGGACACTGGAATATGCTTATGATGATTATTGCCTGGCTACTGTAGCCAAAGGAATCAACCGGCAGGGGGAATACTGGCGGTTTCTGAAACAATCTGATAACTGGAAAAACTTATGGAGAAATATCGCTGATAATGGAGCAACAGGGTTTATAATGCCTAAGAATGCTGCAGGTAAATGGGTGGATAGTTTTCAGTGTGATCTCAATAATGGCAAACTGAGTTATTTACCTTATACACCATTGGCGCAGGACTGGCCTAATTGTGTTTGCTGGTGGTGCGGGTTTTTCTATGAAGCCAGTTCCTGGGAATATTCCTTAAGTGTGCCCCATGATGTGGCCGCATTGGTTAAGCTATCCGGTGGATCCGCAGCATTTCGAAAAAGACTGGATATTTTATTTAACAGAGGGTTTTATAATGTGGGAAATGAGCCTTCCTTTTTAAGTCCGGATTTATACCACTGGATTGGCAGGCCGGATTTGAGCTCTGACCGGATTCATCAGATAATTGATGCCAATTACAGCAGTTTACCCAATGGGATACCTGGGAATGATGATTCCGGTGCCATGTCTTCCTGGCTGGCATTTCATATGCTGGGATTTTATCCCAATGCAGGACAGAATTATTATCTGATCAATACCCCTTATTTTAAATCTGCAACGATACATCAGGATAATGGCAAAGATTTTCAGATCAGGGCATATAAGTTGTCTGATAAAAACAAATATATTAAAGCTGTTACACTGAATGGTAAGCCATTCAATAAGTCCTGGATAACACATCAAGACATACTGAAAGGCGGAGTACTTGAATTGGAAATGGATGCAAGCACTTCTTCCTGGGGTAGTAGTAACCTGCCCCCTTCAAAATCTGACCAATAACGGATCAAATCTTTTAGTCTATGAAAACCATTTTCTTTTTGTTACTACTTTCATCAAGTGTTTATTGTCAGGATTTTACAATAAATATTATCCATTATGGAGCTAAAGGGGATGGAGTTATGAATAATACTGGTCCTATTCAGGAGGCCATTGATGCAGTTCATTTAAAAGGCGGTGGTATTGTATGGATACCTGGAGGAAATTTTGTTTGCGGTGTGTTGTTTTTAAAATCGGGAGTAAATCTGCATCTGGAAAAAGGGGCAGTATTAACGGGAAGCAGTCAGCGGTTGGATTATGGAAAGGGAAATGCATCCGCATTCATCAGATCTGAGGGACAGTCGGATATTTCTATAACCGGCGAAGGCACCATTAATGGCAACGGAATTGCTATCATAAATAGTTTGCTGGAACAGTTAAAAGCCAGGGTATTGAAAGATGCACAGTGGAAAATAAAAAGGCCTGCCGAAAATAACCTGCCAAAGATTATTGAATTCACCAGTTGCAGCCATATCAGGATTAAAGGGATCACACTCATCAATAGTGCTACCTGGGTACAGCAATATTTGCGTTGTACTGACCTGGTTATTGACAGCATCACAGTAAATAGTATTACCAACTGGAATAACGATGGTATGGATATAACAGATTCAAAAAATGTAGTGATAACCCATTGCAATATCAATGCAAGTGATGATGCCATCTGTTTGAAATCGGAGGGTAATATAATAGATTCCTGTGTGAATATTTATGTAGCTGATTGTAAGCTCAGAAGCAGTGCCAATGCATTTAAACTGGGAACAGCATCGAGGGGAGGATTCCGGAATATTAAGGTAAAGAACCTGGATATTTATGATACCTATCGTTCTGCCATTGCACTGGAAGCAGTGGATGGTGGATTTCTGGAAGATGTAGATATACGTAATATTAAAGCTACGCGAACCGGTAGTGCTTTATTAATCAGGTTAGGACATCGGAATAAAGATGCACTGTATAGTGTAGTCAGGCATATCCGCATTGCAAATGTTAATGTGGAAGTGCCGGCAGATAAGCCGGATAAAGGGTATACCATGGAAGGACCTTTACTCAAATACCCGCCGGGATTTAAGCCGGTTACAAATAAGATACAAAGTGTTTCTCCCTGGAATAATTCCGGATATGACAGTAGTGCGATTCCTTATCCGCATAATGTTTTTCCTTCTTCCATAACCGGATTGCCCGGGCATCCAGTGCAGGATATTGTACTTGAAAATATTGATATTACATATGAGGGAGGAGCCAGTAAAAAGGTGAATTTTTATCCATTGGATTCACTTGCCGGAATTACCGAAGCCCCAACTGCTTATCCTGAGTTTTCTATGTTTGGGGAATTGCCTGTATGGGGTATGTATGTAAGACATGCTGAAGGCGTGGTTATGAAAAATATCCGGTTAAAGTACCTGAATACAGATTACCGTGCGGCGATGGTATTTGATGATATAAATGTGTTGAAGCTGGATGGAATTAAAATTCCATCCGCAAAGGAGTTTCCGGTTATTGTATTCAAAGACGTAAAAAACAGGGAAGAAAAAAATATACAACTGGCGAAGGGTGCCGGAATTAAAATAAGCATACAATAAGTATTGCAGCTAACAAATTGTATCAATTTTTTAAAAGATCAAATAATAAAAATGAGTATTGGTTGTAAATATGATAAACAGCTTGCATTTTTTGGCTTTTATATTTTTGTGCTGTTATGTATTACTATAAATACTCCAGTGGAAGCGCAAACTTTTGTATCGTATGTGCAGCCTTTATCCGGGTCAGCACCTGCAACCACAAAAGCCGCACTGAAACACAGTGAAGCAGGATCCGAGTTGAATGCCAACACCATTCCATCTGTTACTTTACCTTTTGCCATGACGCAATGGACCCCGCAAACCCGACTCTTGGAAACGAAATGCCAGCCGCCATATTATTATCAGGATACACTTTTAAGTGGTTTCAGGGGTACACACTGGCTGAGTGGTTCCTGTACACAGGATTATGGAAGTTTTACGATCATGCCTGTAACAGGAAAATTAAGAACCGCCAGTAGCGACTTTGCAGTTCCTTTTTCGCATTCGGGTGAAATAACGAGTCCGGCATACTACAAACTTGACCTGCAAGCATATCATCTAATCACTGAATTGACCTCCACCTTAAGATGCGGTATGATGCAGTTTACCATGCAACAGGACGACAGCCTTTATTTGCTGATTATGCCTAATAGTGATCAGGGAAAAGGATTTGTAAAAATAGATGCCGTTAAAGGAGAAATATGGGGGTACAACCCTGTTTACCGTATTTACCAGGGTTGGGGAGGACCTGCAGGGTTTAATGGATGGTTCTTTATAAAAATAGAAAAAAAAATAGCCAGATCAGGAACCTATGCAGGAAATTCTATTTATACAACAGACAGTTTATACAACCAGAAAGATATCGGTGCATTTGCCGGGTTTTACCTGAAAAAAGGAGAAACCCTAACTATCCGGGTCGGGACTTCTTTCAGTAGCCTGGCTGGTGCAAAGCATAACCTGGAATATGAAATTGCTTCAAAAAGTTTTAGAGAGATCGAGAAAGTAGCAGCAGCTGAATGGGAAAAAGCATTGGGACGAATAAGGGTAACCAGTAAGGATGAACAACAAAAAAAAATATTTTATACTGCATTTTATCATGCCATGCAATTGCCCAGACTGATGAATGATGCGGATGGCACCCATCCATTATTTGGTAAGCAGTACCAGTTTGAAAAACTGACAGCCGGCAATTATTATGATGATTTTTCCATGTGGGATATATACAGGGCTCAGTTGCCTTTATTTGAAATACTGGCCCCGGATTTAATTAATCAGTTTGTTTCGTCCATCGTCGAGAAAGGCAAACAGGGAGGATGGTTGCCCATTTTTCCCTGCTGGAATAATTATACAGCGGCCATGATTGGAGACCATGCATCAGCGTTTATAGCATCTGCTTTTACGAAAGGAATCAGGAAATATGATGTAAATGAAGCGTACAGGTTAATGCTTAAAAATGCATTTGATACAGCTGATAACAGTAACTATAAAAACGGGATGGGCAGAAGGGCATTGGCTTCTTATTTGAAATATGGTTATATACCCCTGGAAGATAGTGTTCCGCAGGCATTTCATAAAAAGGAGCAGGTAAGCCGGACACTGGAATATGCATTTGATGATTATGCGGTAAGTGTTGTTGCAAAGGGATTGGGTAAAAATGAAGACTACCGTAAATTACAGCAGCATTCTTTCAATTACCGGAATGTATTTGATACCAGTACAGGTATGGTAAGAGGCAGGTATGCAAATGGTAACTGGGTAAAACCATTTAATGCAGATAACAGAGAGGTATATATTACTGAAGGTACCCCACGTCAATACAGCTTTTATGTTCCACAGGATATTGCGGGAATGACCAGGTTAATGGGAGGGGAAAAGGAATTGGAAAAGTCATTGGATAGTCTGTTCGCCAAAAATGAATACTGGCATGGCAATGAGCCCGGACATCAGATTCCCTTTCTATATAATTGTACAGCCGCACCATTTAAAACTCAGGAACAGGTGAGAAAAATTTTAGCAGAAGAATACAGTGATGGCCCGGGTGGATTAAGCGGAAATGATGATGCGGGCCAGATGAGTGCCTGGTATCTGTTTGCCGCTTTAGGATTTTATCCGGTTAATCCGGTTTCTAATGATTATCAGTTATGTTCTCCTTTATTTGATACGATCAGTATTGAGTTGCCCCACCATAAAAACCTGAAAATAATTTGCAGCAAAAAAACAAAGGATGCTTTTTATATTCAGCGTGTAAAATGGAATGGTACTCCCTACGAAAAAAATTATATTAATTATGAAGATCTGATGCAAGGAGGTAAGCTGGAATTTACGCTGGTGGAAAAAGCAACTGACTGGGGATCGCAATTGAAGAACAGGGCTGGAAATCAGCCATTTTGAAAGAAATAAATTTCAGAAAATGGAAAAAATAAACAGACATCAATTTTTGCAGCAAACTTTAGTATTAAGTGCGGGTGTCGCATTTAAGCCAATGGGCTATGCTTTCTTCAATAAAAAGGGAAAGACAGACCCCCTTTTCAAGCGAATGGTAATTGCCAATGATGCCAGGGTACTTAATTATTTGCAATCTCCTGTTACTGAAATTTATTCCAACCGGACAGCTTTTGAATTTGCTATATTATCCGCTTCTTTTGCTGCTGAAGCATCTGTTTATTTTCAGCATCCGGAAATTGTAACTGTACTTGACAAGTTATCTGTTGTATTAACCAATGCACAGTCTGAGGATGGAACCATCAGTATGGGCAATCTCGAATCACCTCCGGATACTGGTTTTTTACTGGCACCAGTATGCGCTGCATTCCATATTTTAAGCGAACATCAGATTGCTGAATTGGTGCCTGTTCTGGAAAGAATGAAAGTTTTTATTCTGAAAGCTGGTAACGCTTTAAAAACAGGGGGGATACATACACCCAATCACCGGTGGGTGGTATCAGCGGCACTTGCACAGATCAATCAGCTGTTTCCGGATAAATCGTATGTTTCGAGAATTGATGATTGGCTGGGCGAAGGTATTTATCAGGATCAGGATGGGCATTTCCCTGAACGCAGCATTAATTATGCGGTTGTGGAAAACAGATCATTCCTGACAATTGGGCGATTACTAAACAGGCCGGCTTTGTTTGAACCAGTTCGGAAAAACCTGCAAATGACTTATTATTATATGGATCCGGATGGAAGTTTGGTTACCACAGATTCCAGGAGGCAGGACCAGTATGAGAGCAGAAACATTATTACCTCATATTCATTGTACCGCTATCTGGCCATCAAAGATAAAAATAAAAAATTTGCAGCTATTACCCGTTTTATTGAGGGGTTAGACAATTTTGAGGAAAATATCCTCAGCCAATCTTTATATCAGTTTTTAGATAATCCATTGTTGCAGCAAGAACTTCCGGAATCCGAAGCATTACCGGTAGTATATGAAAAAATGTTTTCCAGTTCTAAATTGGCCAGGATACGCAATGAAAACAAAAGTATTACCCTGTTTGGCGGAGTGGATTGGCCATTTATAATCGCATCCGGAAGGTCCAACAGCCCTAATTTTTTTGCATACAGAAATGGTAATGCTGTGCTGAAATACCTGCGTCTTTCCACTGATTTTTTCAGTACCGGGTATTTTTACAGTAACACGTTAGAAAAACAAAATGGAGTCTATATTTTACAGCATAAGCGTGAAGTTCCGTATTATCAACCGCTTCCAAAAGAGCAACGGAAACCTGATGGTGATTATGCACTGACACCCAGTATTGACGGGAGGTTTTGGAATAAAATGGCATTTGATAAACGGCCGGTGAGTAATATTAAGACACTGGAAACAAAGGTGTTGGTAACTGTGAATGCGGGTGCAGCTGTACTTGAAATAGAGGTTGCCGGGATGAAGGGGGTGGAAGTAACATTGGAACTTTGTTTCAAAGAAGGAGGCCAGCTATCTGGTGTGGTAAAAAAAGAAAACAGCGGAGAGGATTTTTATTTAGAACGAGGGGAAGGGGTTTATGAATATAAAGGAGACAGGATCCGGTTTGGACCTGGTATTGCTGCTTTTAAGAAATCAGAATACCTGGATGGAGAAATGTACAGCTCTCATTTTGGAACTTTAAGAACCAAGGGCAACCATGTTTATTTAACCGGAATAACGCCATTTAAACACCAGCTTAATTTTTATTAAAGCATGTCAAAAAATACATACATTCAATTGAAACCATTTACAGGCTTTTTGTTTTTTGTGTTGTTATATGTAAGTGCAAAAAGTCAGCCCAATGTTTATTCTGTTAAAAACTACGGGGCCAGAGGAGATGGGAAAACAGATGATGCAGCAGCTATACAAAAAACAATTGATGCCTGTGCTGCAGGGGGTGGAGGAACGATATTATTACCTGCTCCTTTTACTTATCTGGCCGGCCCTTTTAAGCTTAGATCAAATATAGATTTTCATATTGCCGGAGGTGCTACACTATTAGCCAACCCTAATCAACAAGTGTATACTGAAAGCGCTTTTCATGAAAATAAAGGAGAGGGTACCATCTGGATAAGCGGAGATAGTGTAGCCAATTTGTCTATCAGCGGAACCGGAGAAATTAATGGGAATGGGATTGCTTTTATGGGGGCGGAACTGGAGGATTCATATGTTTTGAAACCTTTTACTATTTCAGATCCCAGGCCACATGTACTGACACTTACCGGAGGAAAGAATATACGGATTAAAGATGTACATATCGGGAATTCAGCCTACTGGACGGTGCATCTGATCGGTTGCAATGATGTTGTTGTTAGCGGTATCACTATACTTAATAACCTGAAAGTAAGAAATAGTGACGGGATAGATATAGACCATAGTAAGAATGTAAGAATCAGTGATTGTTATATTGAAAGCGGCGATGATTGTATCTGTTTAAAAAATCGCAGGGAATTTTCAGCTTTTGGGCGTTGTGAAAATATTACTGTTTCTAATTGTACCATGACATCCAGAAGTTGTGCTATTAAAATAGGATCAGAAAATATGGATACTATCCGCCAGGTGGTTTTTACCAATTGTATTATTAAAAAAAGTAACCGGGGGTTGGGTATTCAAAACCGGGATGAAGGGGTGGTTTCTGATATACTTTTTTCAGATATACTGGTGGAAGGGCATCTATTCAGTGATCTATGGTGGGGGAAGGCCGAGCCCATTTATATAACCGCATTCCGGAGAGCCAGTGGCAACAATAAAGATGCCAACTGGCGTTTTCCGCCGGGTGCCACTGAAGGTAAAGTGGGAGAGATAAAAAATATTTACTTCAGCAATATCCGTTGTTCCAGTGAAAATGGGGTATATGTAGCATCGGAATCAAAAGATAAAATCAGTAATGTATATTTTGAACATGTAACTTTGCAGATTAATAAAACCACTTCAATACCTGGAGGTGTATATGACCGGCGGCCTTCATTAGCAACAGGATTGATCCATGATGGCACAGCAGGGTTTTACTTTGAATCAGCCACGGGAATTTCATTGCAGAACTGTTCTGTGCAATGGGGACCGAATAAGCCTGATTATTTTACTTATGTAATTTACAGCCGGCATGTTGATACCTTAACTCTGTTTAACCTGGAAGGGAAAGCTGCTTTTCCCAACCATTTAGAAGCAAAGCATATTATTCAATAAATGATAAAAAACATAAAAGATGAAAGATGCAACAACTACATTATTTTCAATTAAAGGGAAAGTAATTGTTATCACCGGAGGCGCCGGTATTTTAGGGCAGGGAATTTCGAATTACTTAGCAGAAGAAGGTGCTATACTTGTAATATTAGATAGAAATGAAGCATTGGGAGAAGCTTTAGTGAACAATATCAGATTGAATGGGGGAGAAGCAATTTTCTTAACTACAGATGTTTTATCCAAAGAAAGCCTGGAGAAAAACAAAGAAGCAATATTGAATGCCTATGGTAAAATTGATGTTTTATTAAATGCTGCGGGAGGCAATATGCCTGGAGCCACAATTGCACCAGACAAAACATTTTTTGATCTGGAAATAGAGGCGTTTAAGAAAGTAGTTGATCTGAATTTATTTGGTACTGTATTACCAACCATGGTTTTTGCTGAAGTGATGTCTACACAAAAAGAAGGCGTAATTGTTAATTTTTCTTCCGAATCAGCCCTTCGGCCATTAACCAGGGTTGTAGGGTATGGAGCTGCAAAATCGGCAGTTACTAATTTTACCAAATACCTGGCCGCTGAACTGGCAATTAAATTTGGCCCGGGAATCAGGGTAAATGCCATAGCACCCGGTTTCTTTTTAACAGAGCAAAACAGAACATTATTAACCAATTCAGATGGAACCCATACAGAAAGAGCCAGGATTATTATTGCACATACCCCTTTTGGGAGATTTGGTGAACCGGAAGAATTATTTGGCACCATCCAATACTTAATCAGTGATGCCAGTAAATTTGTAACCGGAACAGTTGCTGTTGTGGATGGGGGGTTTGATGCCTTTTCAATTTAAAAAGAATCTTTTTTGATTAAAAAATTAAGCTATTATATGTATTTAACTGAAAAAACAATGCGCTGGTATGGTCCAAATGATCCTGTATCCTTAATGGATATTAAACAGGCAGGTTGTACTGGTGTTGTCACTGCGTTACATCATATTCCCAATGGTGAAGTATGGACCATTGAGGAAATTAATAAACGCAAACAACAGATTGAGGAAGCTGGAATGCGTTGGAGTGTGGTGGAAAGTGTTCCAGTGCATGAAAATATAAAAACGCAAACAGGCAATTTTAAAACTTATATAGATAACTATAAGCAAAGCATCAGGAATTTGAGCACCTGTGCTGTAAACATTGTTACGTATAATTTTATGCCCGTATTGGATTGGACCAGGACCGATTTAGCATATACTGTAGCTGACGGTTCCAAGGCATTACGGTTTGAGAAAACTGCATTTATTGCTTTTGAGGTATTTCTTTTGCAAAGACCCGGAGCAGAGCAGGCCTATACTCCCGAAGAACTAACAAAAGCAAAAAACAGATTAGATGGAATGAATGAGGAAGAAAAGCATTTGCTTATCCGAAACATTATTGCTGGCTTACCCGGATCTGAAGAAAGTTTTACATTAGAACAGTTTCAAAAAGCGTTGGATACTTATAAAGAGGTAGATGCAAATAAATTAAGGGAACACCTGATTTATTTTCTGCAACAGATTATTCCGGTAGCAGATGAATGGAGTGTGAAAATGGTAATTCATCCAGATGATCCCCCTTATCCTATTTTAGGATTACCAAGGGTTGTAAGTACAGCAGCGGATATTGAAGCATTAATCAAAGCAGTTCCATCCGAAAATAATGGACTTTGTTATTGTACGGGTTCTTTTGGGGTAAGGCCGGATAATGATTTGATTTCAATGGTTAAACAGTTTGGTGACCGGATTAATTTTATTCATTTACGCAGTACAAACAGAAATGAGGATGGTGATTTTTATGAGGCCAATCATTTGGAAGGCGATGTTGATATGTATGCTGTTATTATAGCGTTGGTGCAGGTAATGCAGGAAAGAAAAATAGCTATACCGGTTAGACCCGATCATGGCCATCAGATGCTGGATGATTTAAAGAAAAAGACCAATCCGGGTTATTCTGCCATTGGCCGGTTAAGGGGGTTGGCAGAAATACGTGGTGTTGAATTAGGGGTAGCCAGAAGTCTTTTTGTTTTTGACAATCAGTAAGTAAAATAGGTATTAAAAAGTGCAGGCCAAAAGATTAAAAAGATTTTTTGGCCTGTTTCATTTTCCGCAATCGATGGCGTAAAAAAACAGTTATATTTTTGAAAGACTGCTGTAATCGCTATATTTTGTTACTCTTTTCCGCACTTAAAAAATAAACGATTATGCTATTGTCAAAAAAAAATATTGGTGAATTTCAACCTTTATCAGAGAAAGTATTACAGTTTGGAGAAGGAAATTTCCTCCGCTGTTTTGTTGATTGGATGTTACATCAATTGAACAAGCAGCATTTATTTAATGGTTCGGTGGTAGTGGTACAGCCTATCGAAAACGGAATGGTTGATTTGTTGGGAAAGCAGGATTGTATTTACACTGTTTTTTTGAAGGGAATACAAAATGGTAAAATTGAAAATGTTCATGAAACTGTTACTTCTATCAGCCGGGGGATCAATCCATATGGTGATTTTGCTGCATTTTTGAAAACCGCAGAGCAACCGGAAATGCGGTATATCATTTCCAATACCACTGAATCTGGTATTGCTTATAAACCTGATGATTCTATCAGTGATACACCGCCGGCTTCTTATCCTGCAAAACTCATAGTATGGTTGTATTACAGGTATCAGTATTTTAAAGGATCAATTTCTCATGGAGTCCATATTATACCCTGTGAACTCACAGATAAAAATGCCAGTCTTTTGAAAAAATATATGTTGCAGCTGCTGGATGACTGGAAGCTTGGGCCGGATTTCAGGGAATGGATATTAAAAGGATGTGTTTTTCATAATACTCTGGTTGATAGAATTGTTCCCGGATTTCCAAGGGAGCAATATGCTGAACTTGTTAAAGAATTAGGTTATGAGGACCAGCAAATGGTAGAAGGAGAACCCTTTCATTTATGGGTGATAGAATCAGATGGAGACACACTTCCAACTGAACTGCCTTTTCCTTCTGCGGGTTTGAATGTACTTTATGTAAAAGATGTTACCCCTTATAAAGTAAGGAAAGTGCGGATATTAAACGGAGTGCATACTGCACTTGTACCTGTTGCTTATTTATATGGGATTGATACGGTAAGGGAGTCCATGGAAAATGAAGTTACAGGTGCATTTATCAGGAATGCTTTGTTTCAGGAAATCATCCCTACGCTCGATTTGCCAGAAACAGAATTAAATGCATATGCTCAATCTGTTTTAGAACGTTTTGCCAATCCATTCATCCGGCATCAATTAATGTCAATATCCCTAAATTCCTGGGCAAAATTTGAAACCAGGGTATTGCCCAGTATTTTAGAATATATCAACCGGAAAAAAGTGTTACCTGAACGCCTGACTTTTTCACTTGCTGCGACCATTGCTTTTTATAAAGGCTATCGAGATACTGAGAAAATAGTGCTAAAAGATGATTCAGATTTATTGAAATTACTGGAAAATGCCTGGAGTAAATATGACGGGACAGATAGCTCAGTAAGAGCTGTAGTAACTGATGTATTGGCTTATGCGCAAAACTGGAAAATGGATTTGAATAAGATTGACGGATTAACAGAAAAGGTAAGCGATCATTTAGTAAATATCATGCAGCATGGCATGAAAGCAGCAATAGCAAGTGTAATTTAAAAATGAATTGAAGCATATGAAAGATTTTGTTCAGATTAATGCAGCAGATAATGTAATCATCGCACTCAGAAACCTTGAAAAAGGCTTCAGCCTGAGGGTAGGTGATCAGAATATCAAATTGGAATCTGCCATTGAAAGAGGGCATAAAATAGCCATAGCGCAAATACCAGCCGGTGAAAAAATTATTAAATACGGATATCCTATAGGAATAGCTACACAATCCATTTCTGTTGGAGAGCATGTTCATGTTCAAAATGTTAAGACAGGATTGTCTGATCTTATTGATTATCCTTATGAACCACATTTGAACAGGTTGGATAAACCATTCAGGTCATTAACTTTTCAGGGATACAGGAGAAAGAGTGGGAAGATAGGTATCAGAAATGAAATATGGATTGTTCCAACAGTGGGTTGTGTAAATGGAATTGCTGAGGCAATTATCAGAGAATTTAAAAATAATTATCAGCCTGAAGGTATTGATGGTATTGAGGTATTCAAGCATAATTATGGGTGCAGCCAATTGGGTGATGATCATCAAAATACCCGTACGATACTCAGTGATATTGCTTTGCATCCCAATGCGGGTGGAGTATTGGTTTTGGGACTGGGATGTGAAAACAATAAGATTGATGAATTTAAGACGGGACTAGGCGACTTTGATGAAACCCGTATAAAATTTCTCTCTGCACAAAAAGTTCAGGATGAGATTAGTGATGCAGTAGCCATTCTCAAAGAGTTGTATGATGCTATGAAAATGGATAAGCGAGAATCAGTCTCATTATCTGAACTGAATGTTGGATTAAAATGCGGAGGATCTGATGGATTATCAGGAATTACTGCCAATCCACTGTTAGGCTATTTTTCTGATTTTTTAATCAGTCAGGGTGGATCAACTATCCTTACCGAAGTGCCCGAGATGTTTGGGGCTGAAACTATTTTAATGAACAGGTGTATCAATGAACAGGTATTTAAGAAAACTGTAAGCCTGATTAATGATTTTAAACAGTACTTTATAGACCTTAAACAGCCCATCTATGAAAACCCTTCACCGGGTAATAAAGCCGGTGGAATTACTACTTTAGAAGACAAATCATTGGGGTGTACCCAAAAGGGAGGTAATAGCAATGTGGTGGATGTTTTAAAATATGGGGAAAGACTGAAAGAGAAAGGGTTGAATTTATTAAGTGCACCTGGAAATGATCTCGTTTCAACTACTGCGCTTGGGGCCAGTGGAGCTCATTTGGTATTGTTTACAACCGGAAGAGGCACTCCATTCGGAAGTTTTATTCCAACTTTAAAAGTTTCCACCAATAATGAAATTGCGAAAAATAAACCCCATTGGATTGATTATAATGCGGGACCACTTGCAGAAGAAAAAACTTTTGATGAGGGGTTGGAAGAATTAATCAGCAAGATTATCCGTATAGCCAGCGGGGAAAAGGCAAACCATGAAAAAAATGGATTCAGGGAAATTGCAATTTTTAAAACTGGTGTTACGCTTTAGAAAATTTTATATAACAGAATTCAAAAAATCATATTAATAGCAACCCTGTCATTGGGCAGGGTTGTGAAATTTTAAAATATTCTTATCATGAATATCAGGACAGCTTGTATTTTTATGGTTTTATCGTTTACTTTTTCCGGCATAATGGCACAGGAACTGGACATGAAAGCTTTATTGGAGAAAGCTCCATTTGCAATGAGTTATTTTACAAAACCAGTTTTTAAAGATACCCGTTATTTAATAACAGATTATGGAGCGAAAGGAGATGGAATAACTTTAAATACAAAAGCTATCAATGATGCCATAAAAGCTTGTAATGAAAAAGGAGGAGGAATAGTAATTGTGCCAAAAGGGATATGGTTAACAGGCCCCATTGAGTTGTTATCGTATGTAAATTTTCACCTGGAAGAAGGTTCATTATTGCAATTTACAGGAGACCATTCACAATACCCGATTATTTACAATGGTATGAATTCCGGTTCTTTTGTTACGGCATCCCCTGTATATGCGTATAATGCAGATAATTTTGCAATTACCGGAACAGGGGTTATAGATGGCGCTGGTGATACCTGGCGGCCGGTAAAGAAAGAGAAGGTTACAGACCAACAGTGGAGTGCAATAACCAAAACGGGTATACTGAGCAATAATGGAAAAGTGTGGTGGCCTAATGCAGAAGCTTTTAACGGGGAAGCATATGTTAATTCATTGAAAGCTAATAATTCCAAACCTTCAGCAGCAGATTACCTGCCAGCCAGAGATTATTTAAGACCTTATATGGTTTATTTTGTGAAATGTAAAAATGTATTATTACAGAATGTCACTTTACGCAATTCACCCAAATTTGTATTTTATCCTAATAAATGCAGCAATCTGATTATGGATGCTGTAAATGTATATAACGACTGGTGGGCTCAAAATGGAGATGGGATAGATATCAGTGCCTGTAAAAATGTTGTTATATATAAGTGCAATGTTAATGCAGGAGATGATGGCATTTGTATGAAAAGCAGTGGTGGCAATAACGGAGAAGCTTCGTTGGAGAATATTATTATTGCAGGATGTACTGTATTAAGAGCACATGGAGGCTTTGTGATTGGTAGTAATACAGACGGGGGTATCAAAAACATTTATGTTACTGATTGTTTTTTTTCCGGGACAGATATAGGTGTTCGTGTTAAAAGTAATTCAGGCAGGGGAGGATTGGTTTCTGATATATATATTGATCATATAAAAATGAAGCATATTGTAAATGAGTCGATTTTGTTTACCACCTATTATGAGGATGTGCCGGCCGGAAAATCGTTGAAAGAGATTAATACGAAAAATAACACCAGGATACCCGAATTTACCCGGTTTTTTATTTCTGATATTCAATGTGATGGTGCGCGACAAGCTATATCGGTAACAGGGTTGCCGCAGATGCCTGCACACCATATTTATTTTACAAATCTGGATATAAGGGCAAACAAAGGGTTTAAGTGTACAGATGCATCAGACCTGGTTTTAAAACATGTAAAGATTAAATGTGGAGGAAAAACATTTAAAACAAATGGTTGTAAGGGCATAGAGATTGAAGAATAATAGTATTAAGTGTTAAATTTTTTTAATCAGGGTTCAGGCGTTTAATAATTGCAAAAATTACACATTCAATCTCCTTTTTTGAACAAGAATACATAACAGTAATAATAAATTTAATTTCTTATAGATTAGAAGACAATTAATTGTATTAAATTAAATGGTTGGGTTTATTCGGGAACGATTGCATAGATTTTTAACTGATTTTTCATTAGCAAGAAGATTAATGTATAAAATTGCATTCTATTTTACAAATAACTGTTAATTATAAGTGCTAAAAAAATCAACTTGCTTTATGAAAAAACTCAGCCTTTTATTGCTTGGTATTTCATTAACCTTTTTATTATCAGCTCAGAATTTGATGAAAGTCAGAGGAAAAGTGGTTAATGAAAATGGTAAGGATTTACCATTCGCTTCCATCCAGATTAGTCCAATTAAAAAGGGATTACAAACAGATTCAACCGGAAGGTTTACTTTTCAAGTACCAGAAGATGGAAAAGTGTATAGCATAACAATCAGTTATGTTGGGTATGAAACCAAAAACATTATTGTTAATCAGCCTGAAATGGGTACAATCAGATTGCAACATCAGCAGCAGGATGCAGAAGAAGTGGTTGTAATTGGTTACCAGACTGTAAAACGCAAGGATGTGATGGCATCTGTGTCTTCAGTTAGTGCAAAGGATTTAAAAGATATTCCTATTACTTCAGCAGCTGAAGCATTGGAAGGAAAGCTAGCTGGTGTTCAGATTACCACTTCTGAAGGAGCCCCAGGTTCTGATATAAAGATCACAGTTCGTGGCGGTGGTTCGATTACCCAGAGTAATGCACCATTGTATGTTGTTGACGGAGTTCAGATGGAAAATGCACTCAGTTTATTATCTCCTCAGGATATCCAGAGTATTGATGTATTGAAAGATGCTGCAGCAACTGCTATTTATGGAGCCCGTGGTGCCAATGGTGTTGTAATCATCACTACAAAACAGGGAAAACCAGGAAGGATATCTCTCAGTTACAATACATTTTTTGGAACAAAAAGACTTACCAAGGAATTACCTGTAATGAGTCCTTATGATATGGTCATGTACCAATATGAATTAACAAGGGATAATGCAACTGACAGTGCTACTTTTGCGGGTAAATATGGAACCAGTTTTGATACATTAATCAACTATAAAAAGGCAAAACCAGTAGACTGGCAAAAATTAGTAATCGGACAGAATGGCCTTACACAAACACATAATGTAAATGTAGGCGGTGGCAATAACAAAACGGTATTCAATTTAGGCTATACGTACAACGATGAGAAAGAAATAGTTCAAAATTCAGCGTATCAGCGAAATATACTTTCATTGAGAGTAGATCATAAATTGACCTCGAAAATAAAGCTGGGGGTTTCTGCACGTATGATGACCCAGAATATTTATGGGCAGGGTTTATCTAACTTGACTGGAACCTCCTATAACAATCTTCGAAACGCTGTTAAATTTCAACCTTGGTTAAATCCGGGAATTACATCACCCGGGCAGATTGATCCAACATTAAATGATTTTACAGTAGGGAATGGACTGGATCTTGTAAATCCCATTGCATTGAATAATGCCCAATATGCAAAACGGCCAACTACAGACTATAATGTTTCAGGTTATGTTTCTTATCAGATCATGAAGAACTTTTCTTTTAAGTCTTCAGTAGGATATGATAATAACAATGCCAAAACATATATCTTCAACGATTCCATTACGCCTTATTCCGTTATTAACGGAGCTGCATTGCCAACAACAGAAATAGATACTGCTATTTCAAAATCGTTCAATAATTCAAATGTATTTTCCTATTCAGTGCATGGAATTCATGGTGTACATGATCTGGATGTTATTGTTGGTGAGGAAACCTATGAGGTGGACAGTACACTTTCAACCTCTAAATTCAAAAACTATCCTAAATATACCACACCTCAAAAAGCATTTGATTCCTTAAGTTTAGGAATACCTTTCACCGGATTCCCTACCCTTATAAAATCGAAATATACTTCACTTTCTTATTTTGGAAGGATAATGTATGCTTATAAGGGAAGATATCTAGCAACTGTAAACTTCAGAGCGGATGGATCTTCTAAATTTGCACCTTCCAACAGATGGGGTTATTTCCCTTCAGCAAGTTTTGCCTGGCGGATATCGAGGGAAAATTTTATGAAGAACCTTACATTTATCAATGATATGAAGATCAGGGCAGGGGTTGGAACTGTAGGAAACAACAGAATAAAAAATTACCTCTATATCAACACATTTAATAACAATGTTGCCTATTATTTAACAAACGGTCAGGTGAATATGGCGTATACTTCAGCAGGTTTAGTGAATCCTAACCTAAAATGGGAATCTACTATTGACAGAAGTTTAGGTATTGATATGACCATGTTCAGAAACAGGATCAGTGTATCATTAGATTTATATGATAAAACAACTTCGGGATTATTACTGAATACGCCTATTGCTTCTACTTACGGATATGCTTTTCAGCTCCAGAATGAAGGATCTACCAATAATAAAGGAATAGAATTACAAATATCCGCTTCAGTAATCCAGAACAAAAAATTCAGGTGGAACAGTTCATTTAATATCTCAACTAATAAGAATATTATTAAGAGCTTAGCTCCTGGACAGTCACAATTCCTGACACAGGGTTGGTCAGGTGTATCCGGACAGCCTCTGGATTATATTGCAAAAGTTGGACAACCGGTAGGTTCCATGTGGGGTTTGGTAACCGATGGTTTTTATAAAACAAGCGATTTTAATTACAATGCTTCCAATGGGGTATATACACTCAAAACCGGAGTGGTAAGTGATGCCGGAATTATTGGAGTAGTTAAACCTGGATCTATTAAATTCAAGGATTTTAATGGAGACGGGGTTATAGATGTAACCAATGACAGTAAAATAATCGGGAATCCCAATCCTAAATTCTATGGGGGTTGGAGTAACCAGTTCAATTATAAAAACTGGGATTTTAGCATTTTCATAAATTTCTCATATGGCAACCAGGTATATAATGCCAATAAAATTGAATTTACCAATGGTTATACGCCACAATCCAATTTATTGAATATCATGGTAAACAGGTATAGGACAGTAGATCCATCAACAGGACAGACATTGCTGAATGTTAATTCCTCTAATCAGGCATATGGTGTAGCACCTGCCCAGTTGGATCAATTGAATGCCAAAGCGTCTATCTGGTCTCCTTTGTCTGCATCAGGCGCATTTTACCTTCATTCCTGGGCTATTGAAGATGGTTCATTTATAAGAATCAATAATGCAACGATTGGTTATACCATCAGGTCAGGCAAATTGGAAAGTATACATGTGAGTAAATTAAGGTTTTATGTTACAGGAAATAACCTGGCATTGATTACAAAATATTCAGGTTATGATCCGGAAGTGAATGTGATGGGAAGTAATAATCCCCTTACTCCGGGTTTGGATTATTCGGCTTATCCAAAAAGCAGAACCATATTATTTGGCCTTAATGTAACATTTCTCTAAACCACTAAATAAGCAACCATGAAATACAGCATTTTCAGTTATATAAAACTAATTCTATTTTTATTCATCTTGACAGCATTAAATAGTTGCAAAAAATATCTTGATCAGCAACCCATTACATCGTATGGCACATCATTTGTGTTCAGTACGCAACAGAATGCATATGAAGCACTGATGGGTGTATACAGTAAATTACCCGGAGATCAGGGGTATGGAATCCGGTTGAGTCTTTATTATACAGTAGATAATGATGAAGCGCAGGGACCAACAGGGGCAAGTGATAATGACAGAAGAGATATAGCACGTTATCAGGCAACATCCGGTAATGCCCAATTGAATAATCCTTTCAATAATTTATTTACCGGAATTGAATATGCCAATATCTGTATTGCTAATATACCGGCTATGGCCCAGTACAAAACATCCAAGCAATTACAAAGGATGTATGGAGAAGCATTGACATTGAGAGCTCAATTTTATTTTGAAGCCATCAGAAACTGGGGAGACCTTCCAGCCAATTTTCAGCCTGCAGCTACGCTTGCATTAACCAATCCCCTGCCTAAAAGAGTTAACAGGGATACACTGTACAATCATATACTTGCAGATCTATTAACAGCAGAATCTGTTGTGCCCTGGGTAAATGATCTTGGAGCTATTGGTGATCCTATTGATGAAAGGATTACACTTGGTACTGTAAAGGGATTGAGGGCCAGGATCGCACTATTCAGGGGTGGTTATTCACTACGGAATACTTCTGCTACGATGCAAAGAAGTGCTGATTATCTTACCTATTATAAAATTGCATTTCAGGAATGTGCAGATATTATCAATTCAGGCCAGCACAATCTAGAACCCTCCTATTTGAATCTATGGAAGAATAATGTTTGTGCCCATGTACAAGCGGATTCAAGCCATGAATTGATGTTTCAAGTTTCTGCAACAGGCCTCAGTGGTGTGGAAGATACCAAATTAGGGTATTATGATGGTCCGAAAGTGGGGAGTTACGGGAATACCAGTATTTGTATTCTGCCTACTTATTTTTATTTATTTGATTCAACTGATTTAAGGAGGGATGTTACTATTTGTGCCTATAATAATGCAACTGACGGGGTTACTAAAATAGGACAGCCTATTTCTACCTTAAACGATGGAAAATACAGAAGAGACTGGATCACCAATCCGGTAATTGCTGCAACCAGTGCTCAACAATATATGAGCCTGAAATGGCAGATTCTCCGTTATTCTGATATTTTGCTGATGTATGCAGAAGCAGATAATGAAATTAAAAATGGACCAAACGCTGCCGATATTGAGGCAGTTAATAAAGTAAGAAGAAGAGGATATGGCTTGTCAATTAATACACCCAGCAGTATTGATTTGCCAGCCGGGCAGAATTATACCAGCTTTTTTAATGCTATATTTAAAGAACGGTCTTTGGAATTTGGTGCTGAAGGGATTCGTAAATTTGACCTGATCAGGTGGAATTTACTGGGGGCAACTATTGCTAATACCAAAACTGCATTAACGAATATGTCTAATCGAGTGGCACCTTATAATACATTGCCTGTTTATATGTATTATATTAATAATTCACAAGCATATCTGAATACTTTTGGGAGTGGCTTATGGAAGAATTCATTCTATACTGCCTCCCCTTCAACTACGCCATCCGGAACTACCAAAGTTACCTGGATGGGAACAGCAGGCACATCCAATGCCATTTATACTGCTAATTTAGCAAGATTTGCAACTGGGTTTACCGCAAATAAATGTGAGCTGTTACCTATTCCAATTGCAGCTATACAGGCAAATCCTAATCTTACACAGAACCCCTCCTATTAATAGATTTAATAAAAAAACCTGGTAATCTACCAGGTTTTTTTATTATTGTGTTTAAATGTTTTTTTTGGCTGCAGAACTTTCTCTAATGATCAGTTGGGGAGCCAGTTTTATATCCTGAAAATCAGTAACCTGCCTTTTAGATTCTATCATTTTAATGAGTAATTCTGCCGCTGTTTTACCAATTTCGAATGCTGGTTGTTTAATAACAGATAGGGAAGGATTGAGCAGATCGGTTATTTCCATATTACTGAATCCTATAATTGCCAGATCTTTTGGAATTTTAAGACGTTTTTGTTTACAATATCTGAGGCAACTGATGGTTATTTTATCTGAACTGGAAAAAATAGCATCTGGTTTCTTTTTCATTTTAAACAGTTCTTTCATAGCATTTTCCACTTCTTCATAGATCATTCCACCATGAGTGCATTGCCTAAACAGATTTTCATCATAGGGTATATGGAAATCATCCATCGCTTTTTTATAGCCTGCAAGCCTTTCCTTACTGATAGATAACTGAGATGAATTGGAAAGGAAAGCAATTCTTCTGTATCCATTTTTCAGCAGGTGAATGATGGCATTATAAGAACCCTGAAAATTATCGCAATATACTTTATGAGAAGGCAGCCCTTCTACAATTCTGTCGAAAGAAACAAAATGCATTCCTTTATTGTGTAAATCCAGTATATGGCTGGTGTCGTTGGTTTCAGTGGTAACTGAAATCAGGCAACCGTCAACACTTCTGGAGGCCAGAAACTGGAGGCTGGAAATTTCTTTTTCATAGCTTTCATAGCTTTGGGAAATAATTGCATTGTAACCTTTTGCATGTGCAACGGATTCTATCCCATTAATGGCCTGTGAAAAAAAACTATTGGCAATTTCACTTACTACAATACCAATAGACCTGCTTCTTTTTTCTTTTAAACTTAAAGCGATAGGATTGGGACGATAATTGATTTGTTTAGCGTAGTCCAAGACTATTTTCTTGGTATCTTCACTAATTTCATAGCTGTCATGCAAAGCCCTGCTAACAGTAGATGTTGATAATTTCAGAGCTTTGGCTATATCTTTGAGTGTAACAGCTTCAAATTTCATCATAGCAATTCAGATAATTAGCTATAACATTCGGTGATTATTCCGAATGAATATAATTAGGTGATTAACAGCATCCGCTTCTAAACAAATATAAAAACAAAAGAGCAAACGGGAACGATTGCGTAAAAAAAGCATCAAATGTCTATGAAATCATCAACATAATTGCAGATTGTGTCTAATTTTAAAATGTATTCGAAACTTTAACCGATATTATGAGACGATTATGCCAATTTAGTATTGTTCTTTTTTTCTGTATAGCAGCCCTTCAAAATTCGATTTCACAAATACCTGATTTTACTGTACAAACTCCGGTATTCAGAAAAGATACCATTAATATACTTCAATATGGGGCTGTTGCTGACGGGAAAACAGATAATACCTCTGCGATTCAAACAGCTATTTTAACCTGTAATGCCCAAAAAGGGGGTGTGGTACTTGTACCACCGGGATTTTGGCTTACCGGCCCACTTGTACTGAAAAGTAATGTTGAATTGCATATTCAGAAAAATGCACTGCTATTATTTACTGCTGATCATAATAAATTTAAATTGGTAAAGGGTAATTGGGAGGGGCTGCCTGCCTATCGGAACCAATCACCGATATCGGCAGAAAACGAGGTAAATATTGCCATCACCGGGCAGGGCATCATTGATGGAAATGGTGATACATGGAGATCTATAAAAAAAGATAAACTTACTGAAACCCAGTGGAACCGTTTGGTTATAAGCGGGGGAATTGTAAGCGAGGATAAAAAGACCTGGTATCCATCTGAAAGTTATTATCTGGGAGCAAAAGCCGATCATCCCGGTGTAATAAGAGATGGGAATAGTCTGGAAGATGCAGTACCCATCAAGGAATATTTACGTCCGAATATGCTGGTTTTTACTTCCTGCAGATCCATTCTTATTGAGGGCGTCACTTTTCAAAATTCACCCGCATGGACCCTGCATCCACTCCTTTGTAAAGATCTCACCATCAGGAATATTACGGTTAAGAATCCCTGGAACGGACAGAATACAGATGGTATAGATATAGAGAGCTGTAAAAATGTATTACTGGAAAACAGCAGTTTTGATGTTGGGGATGATGGTATCTGTGTAAAAAGCGGGCGTGATGAAGCCGGTAGAAAAAGAGGCATACCTACAGAAAACCTCATTGTAAGAAATTGTGTGGTGTATCATGCCCATGGTGGTTTTGTGGTAGGCAGTGAAATGAGTGGTGGGGCGAAAAATTTATATCTGTCAAACTGCAGTTTTATTGGAACAGATGTGGGCCTACGTTTTAAAACAACAAGGGGCAGGGGAGGTGTTGTTGAGAAAGTATTTATAGACCATGTTAATATGAAAGATATTGCAGGCGAGTCTATTTTATTTGATATGTATTATATGGCTAAAGACCCGGTTCCTTTGGCTGGTGAAAAAAGAGAGGAGCCTGCAGCCCAATTACAACCTGTAACAGAAGAAACGCCGGTAATCAGGGATATACATATCAGTGATGTGATTTGTTCGGGCGCTGATAAGGCTATTTTTATCAGGGGGCTGCCAGAAATGAAGATTAGTCAGATTTATTTAAATAATCTGGTTTTGCAATCAGATAAGGGAATAGTATGTGAGGATGCAGATTCCATTTATTTTAATAACGTTTTTGTCGCTGCTGCCCGGCATGATCCCCTGATCAAGTGCAAAAACAGCAGTACTGTCCATTTTGATGGTATATCCTTTAAAGAAGCGGGTTTGCTTATTCTTGCTGATGGGGCAGTAAGTAAGGTTAGTTTGAAAATTAAAGGAGATCAGGTACCTGTGAAGATTTTCCAGGCAGTTAATGGAGCTGATGAACATTGTGTGCAGGTGTTGCCTTAAAATATTTTATTCAGAATTATCCAAATGAAATATAAAATAATAGTATTTGCCTTCTTTTTCTGTTTTGCAATCATTCATTCAAAGGCAAAACCCATTGTTGTAGACCAACAGGGCAGGGGCGATTTTTTGAGTATACAGGCAGCCCTGAACAGCCTTCAAAACGATTCCATTGCTACGAGGATTATATACATTAAAAAAGGAGTATATACTGAAAAGATTTTTATTAAAAAAAACAATATTATTCTGGAAGGAGAAGACAGGGGTGCAACCATTATTAGCCAATCTATTGCCAGGGATGAGTGGCGATGTGCACATAAGGATGACTGGGGTGTGGCCACCATTAATCTGAACGGTTTGGATATTGTATTTAAGAATCTTACTATAGAAAATGAGTATGGTTTTTTGCATCAAACAGATGTTGTTATAAACTGTGGCATAACTGATAGCATGTATACAAAAACAGTACGCAGAGATGGCCATCAGATGGCTGTGCGATCTTTTGCCACCACCAGGTTAGCCTTCATCAATTGTACCATCATGGCATATGGAGGAGATACTGTCAGCCCCTGGAATGTTACTGAAGGGATGTTTTATTTTAAAGATTGCCGGATGGAGGGAGGAGTGGATTTTTTTTGTCCGAGGGGATGGTCGTGGGCGGAGAACTGTGAGTTTTATGCTTATACAGGACCTGCATCCATCTGGCATGATGGCAGTGGACATGAAGATTCCAAAACTGTTTTAATGAATTGTCATTTCATGGGGTACAAGGGTTTTTTATTGGGGCGATATCACAAGGATGCTCAGTTTTACCTGATCAATTGCCATTTTGATAAAAATATGGCGGATAAGCCCATATACAGAGTCCCTACCAATAATATTATACAGTGGGGAGAAAGGATTTACTATTATAACTGCCATCGGACAGGTGGGGATTATAGTTGGTTTGCGGATAATCTTACAACTTCAAAAACACATTCAGCTATTTCTGATATAACTATTCAATGGTTGTTTGGAAACAGGTGGAATCCATTAAAGTTTATTAAAATCAAGCAATGAAAAATTTTATCAGGAGTCTCTCTGTTTTATTATTCATAATTGCAATCATTTCATTCAGGGAACCTACTTTAACCATCTGGATGATTGGGGATTCTACCATGTCTGTAAAGCAGCCTGATAAGCGACCCGAGACAGGATGGGGGATGCCTTTTGCAGAAATGTTTGACAGTCGTGTTACCATTCATAACCGCGCCATGAATGGAAGAAGCACTAAATCATTTATTGCAGAAAACAGATGGAAAGCCATTCTTGATTCGATTCAGGAAGGAGATTATGTATTTATCCAGTTTGGGCATAATGATGAGTCAAAGGAGAAAGTGGGGCGGTATACCCCACCGGATGAATACAAGACCAATCTTGTCAAATTTGTTCAGGAAACAAGATTAAAGAAAGGGATTCCTGTATTATTTACTCCTGTTGTTAGAAGAAGATTTGATAGTGTAAACCGTTTTTATGATGTACATGGGGTATATCCTGATAAAGTGAGAGAAGTAGCGAAGGAATATAATGTATTACTGATTGATATACATCAATTAAGTGAGCAATTATTGATTAACCTCGGGAATGAAGGGTCCCTGAAGCTATTCAATCACTTAAAGCCAGGAGAACATCCCAATTATCCCAATGGTATTACGGATGATACACATTTCAATGAATATGGTGCATACAGGATGGCTGAACTGGTAAAGCAGGCAATTATTGATCAAAAATTGCCAATTGCTACATTTATTAAACAGAAATAACAGCGTCTTAGAACACTATGTTATTTACCAGGATATACAAAAGTTTATTAATTGCAGCCTTATTCCTGCCGGTATATTCCAATGCAGCAGATACATTAATTGTATCTGCAAAAGGCAATGGGACTTATCTTTCAGTTCAGGATGCAGTGAATCATATTCCTGCTTACAATAAAAAGAGACTGGTTATTTTTATACGCAATGGTTTGTACCATGAGAAATTGATAATTGATTCTACTAAAACCAATATAAAGCTGGTTGGTGAAAGTGCTGATTCAGTTATCATCAGTTACAATGACCATGCCGGTAAAGTTAATTTTCCCAACGATACGATTAATACAAGGAATTCTTATAGTGTATTAATATGTCCATTTGGGTTTATTGCAGAAAATATAAGCTTCAGCAACGATGCAGGATATACAGCCGGACAAGCAGTTGCTGCAGAAGTAAGATCAGATCATTCAATATTCATACATTGCCGATTCACGGGATTTCAGGATGTTTTATTTTTAAATGCAGACCAGTCCCATCAATATTATAAGGATTGTACAATTGAAGGAACAACAGATTTTATTTTTGGATCAGCCACTTGTTATTTTGAGCATTGTTTTATTTATTGTAAAAAGAATTCGCATATTACAGCGGCTTCAACTCCTGCGAAAAGTATTTATGGATTTGTATTTCATGATTGCAGTATTAAGGGTGATAGCAGTCTGCATCAGGTTTCTCTTGGAAGGCCCTGGCGGCCATTTGCTAAAGTTGCCTATATTGATTGTTATATGGATGCCATTTTAAGACCTGAAGGCTGGAGTGTCTGGAATAAAACCGACCACCATTTAACGAGTTATTTTGCTGAATATCATTCCTATGGTCCTGGTGCTAATGATTGGGAAAGATTGAACTGGTGCCATATATTACAGGAGTGTGATGTGGATCATTATTCCCCGGAACATGTGCTGGGCAATTGGATTTCCCAAATACAAATACCCTAAACCCACTGTTATGAAAAAGTATTTCCTTGGTATCAATTTATTCCTATCCATATTATCCTTTTCACAAACAGAGCAACCGGTTCTCAACTGGAAAGCTTCTAATATGCTGCATGATTATCTCAATGCCTTGATGCATGACCAGTATGCAGAACGGAAACAAACTTTTAAGAAAGCAATTACTTCCATTTCTTCCTTTGAGGAATACAGGCAGCATATAAAGCAATCTGTTAAAAAAATATTTGGAACCCAGCCCAAAAAAACTGCTCTTGAGCCTATGATAACCGGGTGGAAAGCGTATAAGGGATACCGCATTGAAAAGATAATTTACGAGAGTTTACCCGGGCATCATGTAACTGCGAATCTGTATATACCTTCGGGAGAAGGGAAGTTCCCGGCAGTGTTATTTTTTTGCGGACATGAAGCTGAATCAAAAGCGACAATGTCTTATCAGCAGACAGCTGTTTTGCTGGTAAGAAATGGGTTTATAGTAATGTTGATTGATCCCATTTCACAAGGAGAGCGGTATCAACTGGTGGATTCCAAAGGCCATCCGCTTACCAAGGGGGGCACTACAGAACATACTTTATTAAATGGGTTAGATAATTTGCTGGGAACATCTGTAGCAGGAGATGAGTTTTGGGATAATGAACAGGGAATGGCTTATTTGATGACTCGCGTTGAAACAGATACTGCTAGGGTGGGCTGTATGGGAAATTCGGGTGGAGGGATGCAGGCCATTTATTTTGCTGCATTGGATGACCGGATCAAATTTGCGGTACCCTGCAGTTATCTAAGCAGCAGAGAAATCACTATGGATGAAACCGGACCTGCTGATGGTTGTGCCCAGGTACCCGATGAGGGAAAATATCATCTGGAAATGCAGGATTATTTGTTCTGTATAGCGCCTAAACCCCTGATGGTTTTGGCAGGCAGGTATGATTTTATCAACTATTGGGGCACTGTAGCAGCATTTTCGGAACTCCAACAAGTTTACCAGTTGTTCGGTAAACCTGATTTGTGCAGGTTGTTCACTTATGCAGATGGACATGGGATTTCAGCTCCCAAACGGGAAGCCGGAGTGAGGTGGCTTAGGGCAATGATGTACCGTGATACCATTTTTAAACAAGAGGAAATTGAAGTATTACCAGGTGAAAAAGATTTAATGGCAAGTGCGCAAGGCCAGATAACGAACAGTTATAAAGATGAGTTAACCATTGTACAAAGGGATAGGGATATGTATGATACATTGAGTAAAGCCCGTACCAACTTTTTAGCCACATCAAATGAAGTTATCCGGGAAAAAGTACTGGAATTATTGCAGATCCGGGAAACAGATCTCGAGGTTCCCTGTGACAGTAGTTTTTTGGGAATGCAGCAACATGGCGGAATAAGTTACCGTACATATATATTAAGAAAGGGAATGGAACCTCCTATACCAGTATTGCTTGCATTGCCTGAGATACCTGTAAAAAATATTGTTATTCTTTTGCATGAAAGGGGGAAAAAATATTTACTGGACAGTGTAGTTCTGTTGTATAAATATTTATCGGAAGGTAGCGTAGTGGTAATGGCAGATCTTAGAGGAATGGGTGAGAGTGAAGATAAGGAGCTATATAATGACCCCAAATATTGTAACCGGGAATACCGCAATGCAATGCTCTCCTTGCATATAGGAAAAAACCTGCCCGGGATGCGGGTAAGTGATATACAAACAATTGTACAGTTTATACAATCGCGATATGATTCATCACAATTGAAAGTTTCAATACAGGCATGGGGAACAGCAGTAGTGCCTGCCATTTATTATACCTATTTAAATAAGCATATTGAGCATGTATGGCTGGAAGGTGGTATTCGTTCTTACCGGGAACTGATGGATCATCCTTTGATGAAAGATGCCTATTCTTATATCGTTCCGGATGTAAGTAACTATTTTGATTTAGAAAATCTGATTGAAAATAAGCTGTGATTATAACTTTTAAACTATGAAAAAAATAATTTTTGTTTTATTTGTACTATTCAGTTTCAAAGCAAATACCCAGTCCTGGGGCGAAAAAATGGCTGCCACTGCCATGAATACCTGGAAAGATTCTTTTGCGGTAGCAGGCAATCAGGCAAGATGGAGTTATGATATGGGGGTTATTTTAAAAGGCATGGAAGGGTTGTGGTATAAAACTGCGGATGTAAAATATTTTAATTATATACAAAATCAGCTTAATTATTTTGTAGGTAATGAGGGAAGTATTAAGGGGTACCGGAGTGATGAATTTAAATTAGATGATATCAACAACGGTAAACTATTGTTGTTGTTATTTAATGTTACCGGAAATGTAAAATACTGGAAAGCAGCCTCATTATTAAGAGAGCAGCTGAGGCAGCAACCCCGCACTACTGAAGGAGGGTTTTACCATAAGAAAGTTTATCAGCATCAGATGTGGTTAGATGGTTTGTATATGGCAGCCCCCTTTTATGCAGCGTATGCAAAGATTGCTTACGATACCAGTGCCTTTACTGATATTGCCAATCAGTTCATTTTAATAGAAGCACATACACGTGATTCCAAAACCGGGTTATTGTATCATGCCTGGGATGAAAGTAAACAGGAAGCATGGGCCAATAAGGTATCCGGTTGTTCGCCCCATATATGGGCCAGGGCAATGGGGTGGTATGCAGATGCATTGGTAGATGTGCTGGATTATTTTCCTGAAAATCATCCCCAAAGAAACCGTTTAATCCACATTTTGAATGATGTGATCAATGCCATTGGAAAAGTACAGGATCCGCAAACCGGATTGTGGTTAGATGTATTGGATGCAAAAGAGGAGAAAGCCAATTATTTTGAAGCTTCAGCATCCTGCCAGTTTGTGTATGCGATTGCAAAAGCCGTTCGGAAAGGTTATATCCCTGAATTCCGCAGTACAATTGCCCAAAAAGGATATTCAGGAATACTGGCTAAATTTATTAAAGAAGAAAATGGACAGACTAATCTGTATGGAACAGTTAAAGTGAGTGGATTGGGAGGAAAACCCTACCGTGATGGCAGTTTTACCTATTATATGAGCGAACCTGTTATTGTAAATGATCCAAAAGGAATCGGTGCTTTTTTACTGGCCAGTAATGAAATGGAATTATTAAACGGATTAGCAGCCGCAAAGGGAAAAGTTGTTTTACTGGACAGTTATTTTAATGATGAAAAAAGAAAAGATATTAATGGCAAAACAAAAAGCTGGCATTATAAATGGGAGGAAGAAGACAATGGAGGCTTTTCTTTTCTGGGCAATGCTTTCACCAGTCGTGGGTTTATTACCAAAACCCTGTATAGTGCTCCTAATGCAGAAAACCTTAAAGCAGCAAATGTTTATATTATAGTGGATGCTGATAATCTGGCAGATAACCCTACTCCCAATTATGTACAGGCAAAAGAAGCTCAGGCTGTTTATAATTGGGTAAAAGCAGGTGGAATATTGATATTGCTCCATAATGATAAAGGAAATGCAGAATTTGAACATTTTAATCAGTTACCTGAAAAATTTGGTATTCATTTTAAGGAAGACAGCCGCAATCATGTAGATGGCAATAAGTATGAAATGGGCGCTTTATCATTACAGGAAGGGAATCCGATGTTTACAACAGCCAGAAAAGTTTATTTGAAAGAGATCAGTACCTTACAACTCAGTGCCCCGGCCCAGCCAATTTGTATCGATAAAGGAGATATCATCATGGCAGTAAGTAAGGTTGGAAAAGGTGCTGCTTTTGCGGTAGGAGATCCCTGGTTATATAATGAGTATGTAAATGGAAGAAAACTTCCTGCCGATTATGATAATTATAAAGCTGCAAAAGATTTGGTGAATTGGACTATTGCTCAGATGCCTGTTAAAAAAACTGCAGCCGGGAAATGAGTATTAAGATTTTCAATATTTTATCCTGGAAATTAAAGAGTAACAGCGAAAACCTTTGCGTGAATATATTTTACAAATGATGATACAGTATCTATTTTTAAGGAGCAACTGAAGAATTGAATGCTATTATTAATAGAAAGAAAGCTGTAAAATTATGAAAAAAAAAGTCTGCTGTTTTGGAGAACTCCTGCTTCGTTTATCACCGGATACTAATAATAATAACTGGCTTTATGCCAATACCATGCCGTTTTATATTGGCGGAGCTGAATTAAATACGGCAACCGCATTGGCCGGCTGGAATATTCCTGTAAGGTATTTTACCGCATTACCTGATAATTATTTATCTAAACAAATTGTACAACATATCAGTGAAAAAGGAATTGATATCCAACATATTCTTTTTAAAGGAGAATGTTTGGGAATTTATTATTTACCTGTTGGGTTAGAGCTTAAAAATATCAGTGTAATATATGACAGGGCAAATTCCTCATTTTGCGGATTGAAACCAGGAATGATTGATTGGGATGAAATTTTCAGGGATTGTTCCTGGTTCCATTTCAGTGCTATCAGTCCCGCTTTGAATGAAAATCTGGCAATTATATGTTCGGAGGCCGTTAAGGCTGCTGCAGAAAGAGGCATTACCATTTCAGTAGATTTAAATTACAGGAGTAAATTATGGAAATACGGTAAGGATCCGGTTGCTATAATGCCTGAATTGGTTAAGTATTGTCATGTTATTATGGGTAATATCTGGGCTGTGGAAAGTCTGCTGGGTATACCTTCGGTAATTGAAAGCAGCGAAGGAAAAACAAATACGGAATTGTCCGGTGATGCATTTGAAATGATTGCAAAAATGCAGACAGTGTATCCTTTGGCACAGACCATTGCCTTTACTTTCCGTTTGCAAAACGATTATTTTGCTGTACTGCAAAATGGAAAAGGAATTGCGGTATCCAAAAATTTTGAAATAAAAGATGTTGTCGATAAAGTTGGGAGTGGCGATTGTTTTATGGGAGGATTGATTTATGGGTTATGTAATGAATTATCCCCTAAGGAGATCATCGATTTTTCAGCTGCAGCTGCTATTGGAAAATTGAAGGAAGCTGGGGATGCTACGAGACAGACTGTTGAAGATGTATGCCTGGATATAGATAAAGCATAATTAATTATCTCACTATTATTAGAATTACAAATAAGGTCTCCTCAACCCAGGGGTATTTCAATGATCAGTTCACATCCTTGATTAATTGCAGTATTGATACAAAAGTTTCCTGTAAATATTTGTGCTCTATGCTTTATATTATTCAACCCAATTCCTTTTTTGATCTTACGTTTATCAAAACCGTTACCATCATCAGAAATTCGTAATTTAATTTTATCAAACTTAATTTGAATACTTATATCAATATGACTGGCTTCTGAATGTTTAAGAATATTTTGCAATTGTTCCTGTATGATCCTGTATAAATTTAATTGTATTTCACTTGAAACAGAATTCATGCTTTCCGCAGTTTCAAATTGGGTATTAATACTAAACCTGTTTTCTTTATTAATTTGTTGTAATAATTGTTTTATGGCAATTTCAAAAGCAAGCCCTTCAAATGTAACTGGAGCTAACTGGTGTGAAAGGTTCCTAATTTCATTGAGTGTTTCTTTCAAAGTATCCCTAACCTCGTGCAACAATATTTTATCATTCTCCCCTTTCCCTTTAATTATTCCCAAATTAAGCATTGAACCTACTAAACACTGGGCTATATTATCATGTAATTCCCGGCCGATAAAAGATTTTTCATTTTCCTGCGCATGAATCATCAACTTTTTAACATAAATGTCTTTCTTTTTGGTCTCAGTTATATCTCTTTTTATTCCTATCCAGTTAATACATTCTTCGCTACTATTGAAAACAGGTGAAATATTGATACTGCTCCAAAACTCTTTTCCATTTTTAGTATAATTGATTAATTCGGAAGTTATGGTTTGATTATTTCTGATTGCCTGATTTAGTTTTGATAATTCCTTTCGGTCCGTTTTTAATCCCTGCAATATTTTTGGGTTTTTTCCAATTATTTCTTCTTTCGTATATCCAGTCATCTTTAAAAATGCATCATTTACATAGAGTATTTCCAATGGGGTGTTTTCTTTTTTCCTTGCATTAGTTATAATGATGCCTTCGGTAGTATTAGTTATAACAGTTTCCAGTAACTTTAAACGTTGTTCTTCTTCTTTATTTTTAGTAATGTCCCTTCCAATACTGATTATAGCTTTTGGAGTTCCGTTCTTTTCAAAAAGAGGGACTTTAGCAACATAAAAATATCTTTTACCATCATTTTCACTTATTACAACTTCATCAAAATAGCTTATATGTTTATTTTTCCAGGTTATTGTATCAGTTTTGGTGCAATATTCATGTGCATTTTTGTAATATGGCCTTTCCACAGCCATTTCAGCATCTGTTTTCCCTAAACAACAATAATCTTCAGGTATACAAAATAGATCCCGGGAAGCCTGATTGATAATGGTCCAACGGTTTGAAGCATCCTTAAAGAACACTGGGTCTGGTATAGCTTCAATTAGCACTTTTAATTGTTCATTAATTTCTTCTTTTTTTAGGGATTCTTTTCTGCTTTCTGTTATATTTCTACCTATACTTACAAGTGCGGTTACTTTTTTATACTCATTAAATAAGGGTACTTTTGAAGTGAGTAACCAATTTGGGTCATTCAACTCATTAATATAATATTCAAGCTTATTTATTATAGGCTTTCCTTCTTTTAATACATAATTATCATCCTGTTCTGAATCCGTAATATCTCCTTCCTTTATTCGGTATCCGGAATTGGTGCTGTTATCTGTATTTTCATTTTTTAATCCACTGAATTTTAAATGGCTAGTATTGGCGATGACCATCCTCCCCGTTAAATCCTTGACATAAATAGGATCCGGAATATTGTCTATAACAGTCTTTAATAAATTCCGTTCTGTTTTAAGTAAATCTTGTGATTTCTTTCTTTCAGTTATATCCCTGACAATAATAAGAATTGCTTTCTTTCCATTAAAAGTAACTGACATAGAACGCACTTCCACATCCAGTAAACTACCATCCATACATATATATTTTTGTTCAACCGCAGAAAGTTCATGAACATAATTTTCAATTGCCTGAATTCTTTCTTTAGCAATTACAGTAGAATCAGGATGAACAAATTGCCAGATAGGTTTACCTATTAAATCAAATTTAGATTTAGCCTTTATCAGTTCAACACCCTTGTTATTAATAAATAAAATTCTTTCCCCATTATGAATGGTAATAATATCAGGTGCATTTTCAATTATCGTAAAAAAATCATTTTTAGCAGTCTCCAATTGCTCATAAGTAAGTTTTTGTGCTGTAATATCCTTACATATAAATCCAAACTGGCTAACTTCACCATTCTGGTTGTGTAGCGGATAAATCATTATCTGATAATCATGCTTATTTCTATCTGGCATGATTGCTGATGCAAAACAATCAATATTTTGGTTAGTGGCTATCACAGTATCTATCCAATTATCCAGCTTCAGACAAATACTTTCAGATAATCCAACCTCTCTGTAATTTTTCCCGGATATTTCTTCTTCAGGTAATCCTAAAACAATTGATAAACTTCTATTTACAGTTACAAAACACTTATTTAGATCAATTGTACAAATTATTTTGTCGCTGACATTTGAAAATATCTGGTACCATTCCTGTGAAAAATTATCTTGTATTGGCAATATTTCCATATTATACTTTTTGTAAATTATTTCACATTTCAGACATTGTTTTTTAAAATTATTAAATTGATATTCTCAGTTTTATATGATACTATTTTTTTACTTTAGAGAATTTTTGAATTATTATCAAACAGTTCAAAACTAATATGGAATTTTGGATATTTAATGACTTAAATCATATATCAAAAAATATTATTTAACTAAATCTCAAATTTTTTCTACCCATCACTTTTTGAATTTTAAACCCAATAACTGAGTGAAATCTAAATAATACAAATGGTTTGCGGTAATATTTCATTAATATTAAAGGATTTATTTGATTCCTAGCATGGAATTTAAAAAATAATTGTGCAAACGTTTGAGTAATTAATTTACACTTTATTTATACGAAAATCTGCACGGGGAACTATCTTTATTTATTAAATGTAATAATTACGTTTAATAAAAATGCTTAGCTAATTGCTGATCATGATTTATAATTTAGTGTGAGATATTAAGATGGGCGTTTTTTCTAACAAGAAGAGTACTATTATTATTTCAGCACCCGGGTTTATAAACTATAGTTACAGAACATTCCATTTTGGATTAGTATGCGGAATGCAGTGTGAAGATCAGTTATTTGCTAATAAGGATCAGGTTAGATATAATGAATATTATAGTTAGCAGATAAACCCTATAATTTATAAGTTTGTATGTAAAAATAATATATGCTTTTAAGCTGAATTGCATTAAGTTTCTTTTTTTATTTAGAGTAACTGGAGGTGAAACACAATTTGTAAAAAATTCCCCCGCCTTCTGTTCATTCAGTAGTGCCTGTTGAGTGAATGTTTTTAATCTTAAAATGAATCATATGAAAAGCGGATTAAAAATAGGATTATTTGGCATTGGATTGGACACTTACTGGCCCCAGTTTGAAGGGCTAAAAGATAGGCTTGAAAAATATTTAAAAGTAGTGGAAGATAAGTTAGCTGAAATTCATCCACAGATTGTCAATGCCGGTTTGGTTGATACAGCTGATAAGGCTTTTGAGATTGGAGAATTGTTTAGAAAAGAGGATGTGGAAATCATTTTTCTATATGTAACCACTTACGCTTTGTCCTCTACTGTATTACCTGTTGTTCAGCGATCAAAAGTGCCCGTAATCATATTAAATCTGGCTCCTGAACCAGCCATAGATTATATAACCTTTAATGCATCCACAGACAGGACTAAAATGACGGGTGAATGGCTTGCGTATTGCGCTGCCTGTCCTGTGCCCGAAATTGCAAATGTGTTCAACCGTACCGGTATCAGATTTTATCAGGTAACCGGAATGTTACAGAGTGACCCTGAATGCTGGAATGAAATTGCAGAATGGGTGGAAGCGGCCAAGGTTGCGCATATAATGGCTTTTAACCGATTAGGGTGTATGGGCCATTATTACAGTGGGATGCTGGATATTTATACTGACCTCACCCAGCAATATGCATATTTTGGAGGACATATTGAATTATTGGAAGTGGAAGAATTAGTTGGGTTTTGTAAATCAGTAACTGAATTGGAAATTTCAGAAAGAGTAAAGCTGTTTCATGAAAAATTTGATGTTCAGTCGGATTGTTCTCAACAAGATTTGAAAAAAGCTGCTATTACTTCAGTGGCATTAGATAAACTTGTAGCTTTTTACAAATTGGGATCGATGGCCTATTATTATAAAGGGACTGGAAATGCAGAAAACGAAAATGCCATTGCTTCCATTATTCTTGGAAACTCTTTACTAACTGAAAATGGCATTCCTGTTGCAGGAGAATATGAGATTAAAAATGTACAAGCAATGAAGATCATGGATAGCTTTGGTGCAGGCGGTTCTTTTACAGAGTATTATGCTATGGATTTTGCGGCGGATGTTGTTTTGATGGGACATGACGGACCAGGCCATATTACAATTGCAGAAGGAAAAACTAAAGTGCGGCCATTGAGTGTATTTCATGGAAAAGTAGGCAGCGGATTATCTGTTGAGATGAGTGTTAAAAATGGCCCCGTTACCTTATTATCTGTTGTTGAAAAGAGGGGAGGTGGATTACTTTTATTGGTTGCAGAAGGGGAATCTGTTGCAGGACCTGTATTGCAAATTGGAAATACGAATAGCCGGTATAAGTTTTCAGTGGGTGCCAGAAAATTTGTGAATGACTGGAATAGCCATGGACCTGCACATCATTGTGCAGTAGGGGTTGGTCATATCAGCACTAAAATTGAAAAGTTAGGTAGGTTATTAAATATGGATGTAATAAAAGTATGTTGATATGTAAATCAGAAGTTTTACAAAGAATACCAGGTTACTTCTTCAGAAATAAAATATTTATTGCTATGCTTTGGCGTTAACCTATTTTTTTTCTGCGATCATTTACTAAATCCAAAAAGTTAAAAGCAGGCAATTTATGATTTAATTGTGAGCATTATGGGGGGCCTTAGCGAATGGAATGTGACTCGTTGATGCAATTTAGTAGTGAATGGCATGGCATTCTACTCCTGTTAAATTTTATAAATTGACTGATTGGATAATAAATAAGAATCCTGGAATTGTTTTACTAAAGATTCACCCTTAGTATCCGCGGGGTTACTTGGACCTGTAGCTATTTGAATAACTAAATAACTGAAAATAGCTCTTACTTTAATTACGTGTATTAATCAATCATTTTATGCATAAGATCTTTTTTTCTTTTGTAAGCTTTTTGTTTTTTGGATATGGCTTTACTCAAAATTTTACTCTGACTAATTTATATTGTGATCAAAAAAGTAATCCGTTGGGTGTAGGGGTTAAGCCAACCTTTAGTTGGGAGATTTCTAGCGACACCAGAGGTTTTCTGCAATCAGCTTACCAGATTATAGTGTCTGATGATAGTTTAGCGTTAACGCATCAGGAAGGGAAACAATGGAATTCGGGTATCCAAAAGACCCAGCAGTCTATTCAGGTTGTATATGAGGGTAAGCCCTTGCAACCGGCTAAAAAATATTATTGGAAAGTGCGTGTATTCAATCATGATGGAAATTTTTTTGTATGGAGTTCAACCGCCTGTTTTTTTACCGGATTGTTTACTCTCGAAGACTGGAGCCATGCTGCCTGGATTGGGTATGCGCAAATGCCGGATTCCCTTATTACTACCCCGGGGGTACATAATCCCGAAGTAAATGCCAGATTAGGCAATAAGTTTAAAGAGCGTACCATTATCCCATTGTTTTCGAGGGATTTTACTTCTAGCAAAAAGCTGATTCAGGCAACGGTGTTTATCAGTGGATTAGGTCAGTATGAAATGAGTATCAATGGCCGAAAATTGGGTAATAGTTTTTTATCCCCTGGTTGGACAGATTATAATAAGCGGGTATTGTATAATATGTATGATGTTACCGGATTTATCCATAAAGGGAATAATGCACTTGAGGTATTGGTTGGTAATGGATTTTATAATATTAGCCGGGAGCGCTATTTTAAAATGATTCTTGCTTTTGGTTATCCTAAAATGATTTGTAAGCTATTACTGCGATATGCCGATGGATCTTCAGCAGTAATTGTGTCCGATAAAAGTTGGAAAGTAACAGCATCACCCATTACTTTTAGCAGTATATATGGCGGAGAGGATTATGATGCCAGGCTGGAGCCAACTTCCACCCATCAGAACAATTTGCTTGGATTAAGAAAATCAGCTGTGATCGTCAGTGCACCCAAAGGGGTTTTAGAACCGGAAAGGGACTTTCCAGTAAAAATAAATGATACAGTCCTGGTTAAACAAATTACTAAGCCCCTTGATAGTACCTATATTTATGATTTTGGACAAAACCTCTCCGGAATTATTGAGCTGAAAGTAAAAGGGAAAAAAGGAAAGGTTATTCAATTGACTCCGGCGGAACTATTAAATGATAATGGGCTGGCCAATCAAAATGCAACCGGCAAGCCCTATTATTTTACTTATACCTTAAAAGGGGATGGAGTGGAAACTTGGCAACCCCGGTTTACCTATTATGGATTTCGTTATGTTCAGTTAGAAGGAGGTGTTCCCGATACTGTCCTTTCCAATGATAGTGTTGCAAAAGTGCTCAGTATCAAGGCTTTGCATACAGGAAATTCTACTGCGGTAGTGGGAAGTTTTAAAAGTTCCAACATGTTGTTTAACCAGATTAATCAACTGATCAAATGGGCCATTAAAAGTAACCTGCAAAGTGTGGTAACAGATTGCCCACACAGAGAAAAATTAAGTTGGCTGGAACAGGATTATTTAATGGGTGGTTCCATTCACTATAATTATGATATTTATCTTTTATACAGAAAGCTGGTACATGATATGATGGATGCCCAGTCCAATGAGGGGCTTATTCCTGATATTGCGCCCGAGTTTGCCCTATTTGGCCAGGGTTTTCGTGATTCGCCAGAATGGGGTAGCGCTTCAGTAATACTTCCCTGGTTACTCTATCAATGGTATGGGGATGGGGAAATAGTAAAAGAAGCGTATCCAATGATGGTAAAATATACAGCCTATCTGACATCTAAATCAGTGGGGAATATTCTGGATTATGGATTAGGTGATTGGTATGATTACGGACCGAAACATCCGGGTATTGCCCAACTTACACCGATTTCACTGACAGCAACAGCCATTTACTATTATGATCTTGATTTGTTACAAAAAATGTCTGTACTATTACATAAGGATAATGAGGCAAAAGCTTATTCGATTCAGGCGGCTCAAGTAAAACGGGCCTTTAACAACAAGTTTTTCAATGAGAGTACCCAAGTATATTCCACAGGTAGCCAGACTGCCATGGCTATGCCTTTATGTGTAGGGTTGGTAGATGCAAATAAGAAAGTAGCAGTATTTAGTAATTTGGTTGACTCTATATTGGCTTCCGGGAAAAAGCTGACTGCCGGTGATATCGGCTATCATTTTTTAGTACAGGCATTACAGGAAGGCGGTGCTTCACAACTTTTGTATGAAATGAATTACCGGGATGATGTGGCTGGATATGGCTATCAACTGAAAAAAGGAGCTACCTCTTTAACAGAATCCTGGAATGCCCTAAAAGAAGTTTCCAACAATCATTTAATGCTTGGCCATATCATGGAATGGTTTTATAATGGCCTTGTAGGTATTAGTCAGTCAGATAGTTCTGTGGCATACCAGGATATAGTCATCAGACCAGAATTGGTTGGGGATATAAGTTTTGTCAATGGGTCTTTTCAGAGTGTTTATGGAAAAGTGGTATGTGAGTGGAAAAAACAAATGAATAATTACGAAGTGCATATTGAAATACCTGCAAACACAAAAGCTACTGTTTATTTACCTGCAAAGGAATTGAAGGATATTCAGGAGAATTCAACTCCTGTTTTAAATAGCAATGAGATCAAATTTGCAGGGTTGGAAAATGGTAGGGTTGTTTTAAAAGTTGGATCTGGCAGTTATCTATTCAGTGTGAAAAATTAACAGAAAATTAGGATTTCAGGAAAAGTTGAGCATTATCTTACTTTCCAACTTTTTTTATTTTTGATAAAGGGATCTGCCATCTTATTTTAAAAAAGGGGAAATATTCAGGTTAAAATAGGGGTAAAATCTTGTTTTTATCAACCAAGCAGCAGTTTCAATTTTATTCAGGGTTCAAAAAAGCTATTTTAGCTGATTAATTAGGGGCTGGTTCAAATAAAATAATAGTGATTTTATTCGACTGTTTGCCCAAAGGGAAATTTAAATCCCATAAATGATTATGTATACAGTAAAAATTTACTTATTTATTATATTTTCATTTTTATTTTTACAGCTACTGACAGCTCAGGATAAGGTGTCCAATGTTTTGCATAAAAGTTTTATATGGGCACCATATGATACAAGCGGAAATGGTGACCTCCATGTTGTTTTCAGAAAAAGTATCGAAGTGGCAAATATACCTGCTAAGGCGGTTATAAATCTTTTTGCATACAATAGATTCACAGTTTATATAAATGGAAGATATATCACCCGCGGACCTGTACGTTTTGAAAATAAGCAACCAGAATATTGTTTTGAAGATATAACTCCTTATCTAAAAAAAGGTAAAAATAGTTTCGCAATTATCGTACATCGTTATGAGCATAATGGACGCATCATGAATCACATGCCTGGATTCACCGCCCTGATAAAAGTTATTGATAAAAAAGGAAAATGCCAGTTCTTTCCTACAAACGAAAGCTGGAAAGTAGCAAAAGATGAGACTTTTATGAGACGAGCTTCCAATTGGTCATCCATACGTGAAAACATTGATGCCCGGAAAATGTCCAGTAATTACTTAGAGCCAAATTTCAATGATGATAATTGGGTAAATGCTATACCATTACTTACTAAGGATTGGTCTCCACTTTATAAACAAGCAATTCCCTCCTTACGCGAAACAGAGATAAAAGGCTTATCCATACATGGGAAACTTTTATCAGATTTATTGCCATTGCAGATGAATGCAGGAGACAGCATCATGATCAACCTTCCTGTATATACGCAAGCCTATTTTAGTTTTAATATGAATGCTTCTGAAAATGCAGCTATCCTATTTGGTGACAAAAATGGGTTATTTAATAATACTTACCAGGCTTACAAAGGGAATCAAATCTATACAACCGATGATACGTATGCAAATATGGGATTTTATATAAAGGTTAAATCTGGAAATGTGATGTTTAACAAAATACGTGTGGTTGAAAGGTTATATCCTTTTAAGCAAATAGGGAAATTTGAATGTAACGATACTACCCTAAATCATTTATATAGCATGCTTACCCGCTCTTTGCAAATATTGAGTGAAGATGCTTATGTGGATTGTGCGGAAAGGGAGCGCGTGGAATGGATGGATGATGACCCTCCTGCATTTGATATAACAAGGGTGGCAATGATGGGCCCTGATCTGGATGGTAAAAAAATGTATTCAGACGCCAGATTACTTCAATCTTTGCTAAGACGAACAGCACTTACCCTAACACCTGATGGAAGAATTAAGGCTCATACGAGTTCTGACAGATGGGATATACATGGTTATATGGAAGATAGGGCTTGTGACTGGATAGAAGGGATAAGGAGATATTATGAATCAACGGGAGATAAGGAATTGGTTATTGAATTATGGAAGCCTATGATGAGCCAATTGCAATGGTTTCTGAACCATCGTACGAACCTGGGGCTCGTAAAAGCACGTGAATGGGTAATCTGGGGCAATCCTATGGGATACCAGACCTGTGAAGGCACTGCCCTAAACGCATTTGTTTATAAGGCATTGAAAGATGCTGCATTTTTAGGAAATGAAATTGGTAAATATCAAGATGCCGATTATCTGAAATACGCTTCAAAAGAACTATATACAGCAATTAATAAATATTTATGGGATGAAGAGAAGGAAACTTATTTTGCTGGACATTTTGAAAATGATTCTATCGCAAAAATATCCTTAAGTGCCCGTAAAATTAAGCTTACTTTTAAAAATGGTTATGTTGAACCTACTTTCGAAGCTGCCCTTTTTGCCCTTGACCAGGAAATAGTTCCAGATGACAGAAAGGAGCGTGTTAAGAGATACCTGATGCAAAATAGAAATGGCAATTATACAATCATGGCCTATTATTATTTGTTTAAGCAAATGTTTCATGAGAATAAGGAGACCATGGATAGGGAAGTACTGGACATCATGCGTGCCAAGTGGAGACCCATGCTTAATTCTATATGGCAGGTTAGTTCGGAAGGTTTTGGAGTTGGCTTTAATGCACATATTTATGGCATATTCCCTCCTTATTTTTTAAGCAGCTATGTACTAGGGATAAGATTAGATGGGCCTGTTTGGAATAAAAGGCTAATAATAGAACCACATTTGGGAAATCTTAAAATGGCCAGTGGCAAAGTTGTAACAGAATTTGGGCCAGTACCTGTTACTTGGAAGAAAGAAGGAGCAACACTTCAATTTACTTTTACAATTCCCAAAGGTGTAAAAGCCTCATTGCAATTTCCCAGTTATAAAGGAGTTAATAAAGTAATTATTAATGGGAAAGTAAATGATTATAACCTCAAAAATACGCATCCATTTATTTTGCAAGCAGGGACTTATTCCGGCCTATTAAATTAATTAAAAATTCGCATTCGTAGAATGTTGAAAAAATGATATAAAGCTTCAAATGTTGATCACTAAGCCATATTCACTATGAACAGAAAAATCCAAAGAAGGTTATCAGAAGCTACTATTTTAAGTATTCTCCAGTAGTATAAAAAAACTGAAATTTACCCCTATTCACCTTAATTGGCCCCCCTCCAGATTCTAATTTATTGCCCATTTTTGCAATCTCTAAATTACCTACAATAAAATGTTTTGATTGTTAGGCCAAAACGAATGTTATGCGACATAAAAAAATCAGATTATTATCATCAATATTTTTCTTGGTATTAAATAATTCATTAGGGAATGTAAGCCACTATTTGTATTACAACGAAAATTCTTCCACATTTTAATGACTAAAATTTTGATTTATCCATTTTAAATATTGAATCTAAATTTTATAATGATATCAGATTAAATAAATAAAAACAAAACATATTAAGTTAGATATCGATTAAATGGTTCTACTCTTAAAATTGACCAAATATTGCCTTTATTGCCCAAAAGTGTTGATTAATAGAAAATTTTCTTCATAAACCTACAAAGCGCATGAAACATTATTATTTATTGATATTATTTATAGTGAGCTCTTATAAAGCATCTTTTGCTCAAAGTAATACTACAAATCTGGCAAGCCCACATGAGCGGGTCTCGTTAGATAAAGGATGGCGTTTTTATTTAGGTGATATAGCTTTCCCTGTTATTAAGGGACAGGATATGAGCTATTCAAATGCAAAAGCAGGTAAGGCCTGGGGTGCTGCAGCACCTGAATTTGATGATAAAAACTGGCGAGTTTTGAATCTTCCACATGACTGGTCTGTTGAATCGGAATATGACAGTACTGAAAATCCTACTCAAGGTTATCGTAAAAGAGGAGTTGGCTGGTATCGGCGCAATTTCAAATTGGATGCTACTGATAAAGGTAAACATCTAGAATTACAATTTGATGGGGTTGCAACCCATTGTACGGTTTGGGTAAATGGTACTATCATGCATCGTAATTTTTGCGGCTATACTTCTTTCTATATAGATATTACAGCAATGGCTAAGTATGGAGATGAAATAAATAATATTTCCATTAGAGTTGATGCAAATGTTCAGGAAGGATGGTGGTATGAGGGTGCTGGTATTTACCGGCACACCTGGCTGGTAAAACAATCGCCAGTTCATATCATGACTGATGGCGTATTTGCTCAGCCAGTTAAAAAAGACAATGGAATATGGACAATTCCTGTAGAAGCTACTATAGAAAATAGTGGTAAAACTGATGCAAATATTACTGTAGAATCAACTATTCTTGATAATGATGGACAAGCTCTGACAGGAGGGAAATCATCCTGCAAAGTAGATTATTTAGATAAAACTTTGATTAAAATAAATTTGTTTGTCCATCATCCACAATTATGGACTATTGAAAATCCAATACTTTATAAAATAAGAACAGTGTTGTTTACTGATGGCTTGCCTTCTGATACTTTGGTCACCAGCTGTGGATTCAGAACCATTAAGTTTAGAGCTGATTCGGGTTTTTTCCTAAATGACAAATATACCAAGATAAAAGGAACTTGTAACCATCAGGATCATGCGGGAGTTGGCGTAGCTGTTCCGGATGCATTATGGGATTTCAGATTAAAGAAACTAAAAGAAATGGGGGTTAATGCAAATCGTTGTTCGCACAATCCACCTTCGAATGAATTTTTAGATGCCTGTGACAGAAATGGCATATTGGTAATGGATGAAAATAGAAACTTTAATATATCCCCTGAGTACCTGCGCCAATTAGAATGGATGGTGCGCCGTGACAGAAATCATCCAAGTATCATTCTTTGGAGTGTGTTCAATGAGGAGCCAATGCAGGGTTCGGAAAATGGATACGAAATGGTAAGAAGAATGAGTAAGGTTGTCAAAAATTTAGACACTACACGTCCTGTTACGGCAGCACAAAGCGGCTCTTTTTTTACGCCAATAAATGTATCAGATGCCGTTGATGTAGTTGGATTTAATTACCAGCAAGAAAATTATGAAACATTCCATCGACTACACCCCGAAAAATCCATGACAAGCTCTGAAGATGTTTCAGGTTTAATGAACAGAGGGGAATTCGTAAATGATAATCAGCAACATTTACTGGCATCATTTGATGATAACAGACCCGCATGGGGTAATACGCACAGAATATATTGGAAATCTATTGCTGAAAAACCTTATATAGCAGGTTGCTTTATTTGGACTGGATTTGATTATCGGGGTGAACCGCAGCCTTTTGAATGGCCTTCAGCCAGTTCTAGCTTTGGTGTTATGGATGTATGTGGGTTTCCTAAAACTGCTTTTTATATTCATCAGGCACAGTGGGTTCCTGAAACTCAACCCATATTACATTTAGTACCACATTGGAATTGGCCAATTGATAGCATTGGCAAAAAAATCAGAGTAATGGCAATCAGCAATGCAGAAATCATTAAACTGAAATTAAATGGAAAAACTGTAGGGGAACAAAAAGTTGATAAGTATGAAATGAATACATTTTATGTGCCTTATAAGCCCGGAAAGTTGGAGGCATTTGGTTATAAAAAAGGAATGGAAGTCTCTCATTTTGTGATAGAAACAACCGGTGAGCCTGTGAGACTGGAATTAATCCCTTACAGAAAGGAACTTTCAGGAGACGGAGCTGATGCTATGCCTGTAACTGTAAGGGCTTTGGATGCCAATGGACGACCAGTAGAAACAGCCGACCTACAGATCGAATTTGAAATTACAGGGCCAGGAAATATAATTGGTATGGGCAATGGTAATATCAACTGCCATGAACCAGAAAAAGGTAATAAATACAAGTTATACAATGGTTTGGCACAAGTAATTTTACAAAGTAAGGAAAACAGCAGTGGACAGTTGATATTAGTTGCTAAATCTGGAAGCCTAAAGATGGCCAGCATTGGCATTGATATTAAAGAAACAATTCAGATGGCAAAAGTTAAATAAAGCGGAAAATGTAAGTTGAAAAATATTTAAAATTAATTAGCAGAAATATGAAAAAAAAAGTAGGTGTAATTTTAATAATAGTAATCATTTTCTTGCAGTCGAATGTGCGTATTTATGCTCAGGAAAGTAAAGAAGCCAGCACTAAAATGAGTTGGTGGAAAGCAGCTAAATTTGGAATGTTTATTCACTGGGGACTATATTCCATTCCTGCAGGAAATTGGAAGAGTGAGAAAACCCCATTAGGAAGTGGGGCTGAATGGATTCAATGTTTATTAAAAATACCGGTTAGTGATTATAAATCCTTAGCAGCTCAATTCAATCCTACAAGATTTAATGCTGAGCAATATGTGAAATTAGCCAAAGAAGCCGGGATGAAATATATAGTCCTTACCGCTAAACATCATGAAGGTTTTGCGATGTTCAAATCAAAGGACCCATTTAATATAGTTGATGCTACTCCATATAAAATGGATATAGTTAAGGCAATGGCTATAGCCTGCAAGAAATATGGAATGCATTTCGGATTATATTATTCCCAAGCCCAAGACTGGAATCATAAGGGGGGAAGTGAATGCAATGGAAGCTGGGATTCAGCTCAAAATGGAAATTTCGATCAATACCTGGATAGTATAGCTATTCCGCAGGTTAAAGAAATACTTTCAGGATATAATCCTGAAATTATCTGGTGGGATACGCCTTGTAAAATGACAAAAGAAAACGCAGCCAAATTTGCTCCAATTCTTGCCAACTATCCGAACCTTATTACTAACGACAGACTTGGCGGAAATGTTGCAGGTGATTTGGAAACTCCTGAACAGCATATTCCTGCCACCGGCATTCCTGGGAAGAATTGGGAATCCTGCATGACTATGAATGATACCTGGGGATACAGTAGCAATGACAGTAACTGGAAAGAAACTTCAATATTAATTCGCAATCTGATAGATATAGCTTCAAAGGGAGGTAATTATTTACTTAATGTTGGACCAACATCAGAAGGCTTGTTACCGCAAACTTCAATTAATCGATTAAAAGAACTTGGAAATTGGATGAAGATGAATAGTGAGGCTATTTACGGGACATCAGCCAGTCCATTTAGTGATATAAATTGGGGACGAGTGACCCAAATAAAACACGAAAACATTACAAAATTATACCTAAATGTATTTAATTGGCCTACGGATGGCAGATTAACCATTAACGGGTTAACAAACAAAATCAGAAAGGCATATCCATTAATCAATAAAAAAAGGATTCTTAAAATAGGAGCTAATGATAGTGAGCGATTTGTTTATGTAGATAATGTTAAACAAACTGATTATGCAACAGTGATTGTTTTGGAAATAGTTGGGACTCCCAATGTCAACAAAAAGCCTGAAATTAAATCTGCGCATTCTGTTTTTATCGATAAGATAGAATTTGAAATAACAACAGAAACGAAGAATGGTGTTGTATATTTCACAACCGATGGAACGAAACCAACTACTAATTCACAGGTTGCGAATGGAAAAATTATATTAAACAGCATTGGCAATTTATTGGTGAAGGCCCAAACTTTTGTTAATGGAAAACCTGCAACTGATATTACGGAGAAAGAGTTTTTTAAGGCTAATCCTTTGCCTTCGATCTGTGAACCGAAAATTGGGCTAAACTATAAATATTACGAAGGTGCCTGGAATTTTTTACCGGATTTTTCGAAAATAACTCCTGTTAAAAGTGGTGTAACTGAAAATTTTACTCTTAATGAACGTAAAAGAGAGACTAATTATGGTTTTGTTTTTGATGGGTATATAAATATACCCAAGACAGATGTGTATAGTTTTTTTCTATCGTCTGATGATGGTAGTAAAATGGCAATAGATGATCAAATCGGTTTAGATAACGATGGAAAGCATGGAATACAAGAAAAAAATATGGAAATGGCTTTATCTGCCGGATTGCATCGAATTTCGTTACAATTCTTCCAAGGTGGTGGGGGAGATTTTTTATCACTGGAATGGCAAGCCTCAGGTATGATGCGAACTCCTATTGATAATTCAATTTTGGTTCATTAAACTTAATGTTATATGTAAAAGAAACTAATGTTTATTTTGAATTTAAAAAACGGCTTGTAAATACTTCTGCAGTTGTTAAAAGCAATTATAAGTCTCTTATACTTTTTGTAGATCAAGCTAAAGAAAAATCAAGATGAAACCAATCACGAAATTTAATACTAATATTTACAGTTTGCAAAGCTATATTATATAAGCAGGAGTTTAGTGAAATATACTATGATGGAACTACTTCCTAAACTCAGGGGGGTATTCTTAAAACTTTAGTAAATTAGAAAATGTTAATAAAATATAAAAAATGTGCATTTGTATATTTAAAAATATGATTTTAGCTATTGGCTTAAGTTTTATTACTTTAATGAATGTCTTTGCACAATCTGATACTGAGTGGAAATTATGGTACAATAAACCGGCACAACAATGGGTTGAGGCATTGCCTATTGGGAATGGCAGATTGGGCGCCATGGTATTTGGAAATCCAGGAAATGAAAAAATTCAGTTAAATGAAAGTACTGTTTGGGCCGGACATCCTAATAGAAACGATAATCCTGATGCCAAAGAAGCATTGCCTAAAGTAAGACAACTTATATTTCAGGGTAATTATAATGAGGCACAAAATCTGGTAAATCAGAAATTTATCAGCAAATTATCCAATGGGATGCCTTATCAGACAGCCTGCAATCTTAATCTTAGGTTTTCAGGACATCAAAAGTTTCATAACTATTACCGAGAATTAAATATAGAGAAAGCTATTGCCACTACAATTTATTCAGTAGGGGGTGTAACTTATAAACGGGAAGTTTTTTCATCTATTGCTGACCAAGTGATCGTGATTCGATTAACTGCAGACCAACCCCGGAAAATTAGTTTTTCTGCTACCATGGAGCGGCCTTCTCGGGTACATGTAGAACAATCAGGAAATGACAAATTAATACTTTCAGGCATCACCAGTGATTTTGAAACTATAAAAGGGATGGTTCAATTTGCGGCAGAAGTAAAAATTATACCTGAAGGAGGAACTATGTTAGCTTGTGATACTTCCCTGACTGTTCATAAAGCAAATGCAGCAACAATATATATTTCCATCGCAACAAATTTTAAAAATTATGCTGATATCAGTGATGATGCTTTTAAAAAAGCCAATGGTTTTTTGGAATCTGCCCTTAAAAAAACCTATCCCCAGATTTTAAAAGATCATATTCAGGGGTATCAAAAATTCTTCAGTCGCGTGAAAATTAACCTTGGACATACAGCTTCGATCAAAAAGCCTACTGATGTAAGAATCAGTCAATTTGTACGATCGTATGATCCGCAATTAGTGGCTTTATATTTTCAGTTTGGAAGGTATTTACTAATATCTTCCTCACAGCCTGGTGGACAGCCTGCAACATTACAGGGCTTATGGAATGGAGCACTCTTTCCCCCTTGGGATAGCAAGTATACAGTTAATATCAATACAGAAATGAATTATTGGCCATCTGAGGTAACGAATCTAACTGAAATGAATGAGCCGCTCATACAGATGATCAGGGAATTGTCAGAAACCGGGAAACAAACTGCAAAATCGATGTATGGTGCTGATGGTTGGGTATTACATCATAATACGGATATTTGGCGGATTAATGGCCCTGTTGATGGCTCCTATTGGGGGATGTGGCCGATGGGGGGTGCATGGTTGTGCCAGCATTTATGGTATAAATATGAATATAGCGGCAACCAGAAATATTTAGCATCTGTTTACCCGATATTAAAAAGTGCTGCATCCTTTTATTTAAGTTTTTTATTGAGAGAGCCTGTTCATAACTGGTTAGTGGTGGTTCCATCTGTATCCCCTGAGAATTCCCCTTCACCACATAGTGCATCTTCTATTTCTGCAGGTACCACTATGGATAATGAGTTACTTTTTGACTTGTTTTCCAGGACTATACAGTCAGCAGAAATACTAGGCCTTGATAAAGACTTTGTTATACAACTACAAGCAACAATTGCTCAGCTGCCACCCCTTCAAATAGGCCAATACACACAATTGCAGGAATGGATGGAAGACTGGGATGACCCGAAGGATAAACATCGTCATGTTTCACATTTATATGCTGTATATCCCAGCAATCAAATTTCACCTTACAGAACCCCGGAATTATTTACAGCTGCCCGGAATTCATTGATTTATCGTGGAGACCCGTCAACAGGATGGTCCATGAATTGGAAAATAAATTTATGGGCCCGGTTTCTTGATGGAAACCATGCTTATAAATTAATGACAGACCAGATCAGTTTGGTTGATTCGGCTGCATATAGCAATCATGGTTTTGATGGGATGGGGGGGACCTATCCCAATATGATGGATGCTTGCCCCCCTTTTCAAATAGATGGCAATTTCGGATTTACAGCCGGGCTGGCAGAAATGCTTTTACAAAGCCATGATGGTGCTATACAGGTACTTCCAGCATTGCCTGATGTATGGGAGAATGGCAGTGTTAGTGGCCTTGTTGCCCGAGGCGGATTTGTAATTGAAAATATGGAATGGAAGGCAGGAAAAATTACTCAACTGGTTATAAAATCGACTTTAGGAGGTAATTGCAGAATCGGGACTTATTCGGAATTAAAAACTAATGGTAAAATAAAACTTGCTAAAGCGAAAGGTGAAAATCCAAATCCATTTTATCAAATCATTGATGGAAAAAAACCAGTTATCTCGGATAAGGCAAAATTAAAAGTTGTGCAATTGAAAGATACTTATTTCTATGATATACCAACTAAAATAGGCATGCGAATTATTTTAGCTTCAAACTAAAAAATAAACTGAGGCTAAATATTGTGGTATAGGCTTATGCAAGAATCCCGGCTAAAGCAATTTTTAATTGTTTCTTCTTATAAAGAAGGAAATGTGGAAACATTATAAAGAATCTGACGAGAAATTTTTAATGGTTTAAATAAGAATATTATATAAAAAGTTATGAAAAAATATAGGTCTTGTATTTTTATATTGTTGTGTTTTTGGAGCATAAATTGTGAATCCCAATCTTTGGAATTTATTATTGATGGGGTACACAATAATCCTGGTGAAAAATCTATTATCACTAAATACAGTAATCCAGCCTATTTACAATCCCAAGGGTTTAATTCTATTTCGCCGCATTGGCATATCTGTTGTGCAATCACATACGACAATTTCTCGAATAAGCTTATTCCAGAAAATACAAACGAGCGAAATTGGATTGAATTAAATGCAAAGCGAATAGATTCTAATCTGAGAATTTGTAAAAATACTGGAATTCAGGTATTCCCATTTGCTGATTTTTTAATTTTTCCCAAAAAGATTTGGCAAAAATACGGAGATTCTATGTGTGCATTAAATCTCTCCATAAAAAAAACAGGATTATATAAGCCAGATATAAAAAGAAAATATACTCAGTTGTTATTAAGAGCTCAAATAGCAGGTATTTTTGATCGATTCCCTTTGCTAGATGGAATTATAATTCGGTTTGGTGAAACTTATCTTGATGATACACCTTTTCATTTAGGTGGGAGCCCTGTTACCAATCCTGAAGAACAAATTATATTCATCAATATTTTAAGGGATGAGATTTGTGTAAAAAGAAATAAAAAACTTTTTTACCGTACATGGGATTTCGGAAATGCATTCCATAACAATCCGGATTATTATTTAAAAGTTACTAATTCTATAGAGCCGCATCCCAACCTTATTTTTTCGATTAAGTATCAACAGGGCGACTTTTTAAGGATGACTCCTTTTAATCCCTGTTTAGGGATCGGCAAACATCAACAAATAATAGAGTCTCAATCGCAAATGGAAGTTTATGGAAAAGGGGCTCATCCCTATTATTCTGCTTTAGGTGTTATTAATGGGTGGCCAGAAACCAAATATGAGATAGATTGGTCGGAAGCCAGTTTCACTGGTAAAATCAATGATTATAAAAATCCAAGGGGCATTAAGGATATATTAAAGACCGGGTTAATTTGTGGAGTAAATACCTGGAGCCGAGGTGGGGGATGGCAGGGGCCCTATATTGAAAGTGAAATATGGATAGATTTGAATACCTATGTAGTATCTCATTGGGCTCAGCATACTTCATTAAGCGAAGAAGATTTATTTAATGAATTTGCCAAGCAAAAAGGATTCGAGGGAATAAATTTAGATTTATTCAGACAGATTGCTATATTAAGCATTGAAGCAGTCCGAAAGGGACAATGTAATAGTTATACCAAAAATCAATTATGGTGGTCCAGAGATGAATACTTCTCGGTTAGCGATAATCAAGAGGTTATCAATAGTATAATTACAAAAGGCCTTACAGAAAAAGTACTTGCAGAAAAAGCAGAGTCAGTAGCAATCTGGAAACAAATTGAATCATTAGCAAAGCAAATTAGTATTGAAGATACTGCACTTCAAAATGCAATTAGGGTTTCTTGTATTTATGGTAGAATCAAGTACGAGCTTATAGAAAAAATGTGGCAGTTAATGCTTATTGATGCAGAAAGCAATAAATTAAATAGCGAAAAAGAAAATGTAAAAAAAATAATTAAGCAGTATGATGAATTGTGGTCAGAATGGAAGGCTTTAAGGAAATCTAGCCCATATTGTGCAACCCTTTATACAGAAATGGGTTTTAGAAATCAAAATAAAGGGAGCATTGGTGAGCTAGTCAATAAACTTAGAAGATTGTAAAAAAAATTATGAATTTTTGTATGAAAACGTATTGAAATATAAACTACAGGTATTTGAATTTTCATTCTATTTAAAGCAATAAAACAACATCTAATGGGTTAACCCGAATATTGAATATTGAGTAATTTGATTTGTGAGGTGGTTAGCGAATATTGTACAGTAACAATATCAATTATTTGGAATGAAATCCCCGACTGGCCTAATGATAATATAGGTGGCAGTATCATTATTAGGATGGACTGAAACTAATATTGCTTTTAAGACTTCTTTTTCGTTGATATACACCTGTGGCCTTTCAATACCCCCAACATTTAATTCAACACCTCCTTCTAAGGGAATAGGGTCTTTTTGAGACCAGATGGGAATCCGAGAGTATAATTGATAATCAATACCATTTTTTGACGTATAATAAATCAATGCTTTATTAACACCTGTTACTTTGCCTTCCCAATCTGTACATATTACATTGTATTGATTGTTGGCCCACCAAATGGTAGGATCTTCCAGCTCAAAATTGCCAGGCAGGCGGTTAAGTGTATCTTTGACTAATTTGTAAGGGCCATTAAAATTAGCAGATTCAAATGCTTGCATATAAGCATCCCACTCACCATCTTTAGTAGTTTTTGGCTTAAATTTTCCTACTATATAAGCACTGCTGTCCTCTTTTACTAAAAGTGCAGGATTATTTGTACTAATAACAGGCCGCAAAACAGGAGACCATGGACCTTGTATAGAATCTGCAAAAGCAAAGCCAGTTTTCCATTCAGGAATACCCAAATAGTATAATAGAAATTTATTGAAAACTTTTAAAATTTTAGGATTGTGCACACCCTGAGTGGCCCAAGGATGGGTTGAAGGTGATAATACAATTTCCTGAAAAATATAAGGACCAAAAAGCGATTGGGATGTAGCCCTAATTACTTCACTTTTTTTCCAACCCGCCATTCCATTTTTTTCTGGCCATCTTGAAACAAAAAGGTGATAAGTGTTTCCAACTTTAATCACAGAAGGATCCCAAATATTATATCCTTCAAGTTTGAAAATGGCATTTTTGGGAACAGGGTTTAGAAGCTGTCTCAAGGGATTACTATCTGGATAGGTTATTTTAATGCTATCTGATAAATTGGGTGTTATTTGAAGATTTTGGTTTTTCTGGGAAAGAGAAAATGAACAAGTAAATAAAATGGCAATTGAAATTAATGATTTTATTTTGTGCCAGTTCATAAGGTAAATTTATTTTTAATATCGTTAATGAAGAAATAAGGCTAATCAAATTCTGTTGGATTTTTCCCATAAATTTTTTTGAATTCTTTACTGAAATATTTACGATCAGTAAATCCTACCATATATGCTACTTCATAAATTGTGTATTTTTTGTTTTTTAATAGATCTGCTGCTCTTTTTAACCTTACAGATTTTACAAACTCATTTACTGACATACCGGAAATAGCTTTCAATTTTTTATATAGAACAGACTGACTCATTGCCATTTCTCGTGCCATGGCAGCCACTTTAAAATCAGCATTATCAAGATTGGTTTCTATTATCTCAATAATTGACAGCATAAAAGTGTCTTCAATGGGTTCGGTTTCGATAGAAGTTTTGTTATGAAAATATTGTGCTTTAAATTTTTCCTGAAGCGCTTTTCTGTTTTCGATTAGATTACTGATCTGGGTTTCCAGTAACTTTAAATTAA
>Ga0208872_1000141_pt1 | contig 68180 bp, 54 predicted proteins | sample CryBogCBH12Aug08_FD_185508 | JGI IMG/M metagenome (GOLD analysis project Ga0208872, IMG submission 185508) | Freshwater microbial communities from Crystal Bog, Wisconsin, USA - CBH12Aug08 (SPAdes) | ecosystem: Environmental > Aquatic > Freshwater > Lake | place: Crystal Bog, Wisconsin, USA...
GCATCGGCGGCCTCCACGGCGGCGCAGAAACCTTTGCATTCAATCATTCCAACAGCTTGCTTTGACATATTTTTAAAAAGTTAAGAGTGGTGGTTGATTATTTCTTCCCGTTGCCGATGAAGGCGGCGAGCAGTTCTTCGTGCGGGCGCGCGATGATGTGCGAGCTGACGAGTTCGCCGACTTTAGCGGCGGCCTTCGCGCCGGCGTCCACGGCGGCTTTGATGCTGCCGATGTCACCTTGGGCGATGACGGTGATGAGTCCGCCGCCGATGGCGACAGTCTTGACCAACGTGACGTTGGCGGCCTTGACCATGGCGTCGCTGGCTTCCACGCTGCCGACGTAGCCCTTGGTTTCAATCATTCCTATTGCTTCGTTCATAATTTATTTTGGTTGATGGTTGAGAGTTGCGAGAAATTTTTCGGTAATTATTTAATCAATTCGACCGGCGTGTGCGGTTCCAGATTGCACGCGTTGCCTTCGTCGGTGTCAATGTGAACTTCCAGTTTGAAACTCGGATCCACGCGCACCAGCAATTGATCGAGAGTGATGGCACACGGGCCGCCGATTTTCAATTTCATGTGGTCGCCGGCTTTCACGCCGTAAAATTCCGCATCGGTCGGGTGCATGTGAACGTGGCGCTTGGCGCGAATGACGCCTTGCGGCATTTCGAAAAATCCCGCCGGCCCCATCAACATGCAGCCGGGCGTGTCTTTGATGTCGCCGGAACTGCGCAACGGAATTTCAAAACCCAGCGCGACGGCGTCGGTGTAAGCCAGTTCGACTTGATTCAGATTCCGGCACGGGCCGAGAATCCGCAGATTGGAAATCACGCGGCTGCGCGGGCCGATGAGCGTGACGGTTTCTTTCGCGGCAAATTGGCCGTCCATGTAAAGCCACTTGTGAACAGAGAGCTTCGCGCCCTTGCCAAAAAGAGTTTCCACCGCTTCCGGCGTGAGGTGGCAGTGGCGCGCGCTGACATTGACGACGAGCGGACTTTGTCCGCTGGCCACGCGCGGCAAAGGCTTGCCAAGCTTGGCGTAAACCGCCTGCCGAACCAAATGTTCGACGACGGCGCGATGTGGAGCAGGTGCTGCAACAGCCATAAGATTTGACTGACTTTGACAAATTTCCGGTTTAAGTCAACATTTATCTTGCAAATAATTCCAGAATCTTCCAAAGTCGTGCAAACATGACCGCAGAAGAGCGCAAACACCGCATTGAAGCCTATCTTCAGCGCGTGGAATTCGCGTCGCTGGAAGAACTCTCCCAGCATGTGGAAGCGTCGGTTTCGACCGTGCGGCGCGATTTGTCGGTGCTCGAAGCGACGGGAAATTTGCGGCGAACCCACGGCGGTGCGCGCATTGTGACGCCAAAAACGGATGAATTCGCCTTCTCGGCGCGTGATTCGCATCAGCTTTCGGAAAAAGAATTGATCGGCAAAGCGTGCGCGGAACTCATCGGCTCGCATCAGAGCGTGATTCTCGACGCCGGCACGACGGTGTATCATGTAGCGCGGCACCTCGAAGAAAAGGCGCCGCAAATCGTGACCAACTCTCTGCCGGTCGCCAACCTTTACGCCTCGGCGAACAAGGTGGAAGTGATTTTGGCCGGCGGCGTGATTTATCCGCGGCTCGGCGTGCTGGTCGGGCCGATGACGGTCGAGGCGTTTTCAAAGATGCGCGCCGATGTCGCCATCATGAGCGCCGGCGGCATCACGCTGGAAGGCGTGACGAATTCGCACGCGCTGCTGATTGACATTCAGCGCGCAATGCTGAAGGCCGCGCAGAAAGTGATCCTTTGCCTAGATCACACGAAGTTCGGACGCCAATCCGTTTCGCCGCTGTGCGGACTCGACATGGTGGACACGATTGTCACCGATAGCGAGGCGCCGGCGGACATGGTCAACGCCTTGCGCGAACGCGGCGTGAAAGTGATTTTGGCTCCGCCAGCTCCGGTGAACGGGGCGGCTCATTAAATTTTAATCTTAATAAAAATGAATCTAGCAGACAAAGTCAGATTGGCCGGCGTCGTCGGCGCGGGCGGCGGTGGGTTTCCGACGCACGTCAAACTCGGCGCGAAGGCGGAAGTCGTCATCGCCAACGGTGCGGAGTGCGAACCGCTCCTCCACAAGGACGCCGTCACGATGGAAGAAAGCGCCGCCGAAATGGTGCGCGGCATTCAGCTCGCGATGGAAGCCGTCGGCGCGAAGGAAGGCGTCATTGGCGTCAAAGCGAAAAAGAAGCACGCCGTAGCCGCCGTGCAGGAAGCCAGCAAAGGCACGAATGTCCGCGTGCAACTTCTCGGCGATTATTATCCGGCGGGCGACGAATACGATTTGGTTTACAACGTCACCGGCAAATTGATTCCGCCCGGCGGCATTCCCATCGCGGTCGGCGCAGTCGTAAATAATGTCGAGACGTTTGTAAACATTGCCCGCGCTAACGATGGCAAGCCGCTCACGCACAAAATGCTCACCATCGCCGGCGCGGTGAAAGCGCCGTGCACGTTGCGCGTGCCCATCGGCACTACTTATCGCGAATGCATCGAATACGCCGGCGGCCTCACGACCGATGATCCGGTGTTGTGCCTTGGCGGTTTGATGATGGGAACCACCGCCGACAATCTCGACACGCCGGTGACAAAAACTTCCACCGGCGTCATCATTTTGCCGCGCACGCATCACACCATCGAACGCAAGCTCAAGCCCGGCAAACAACAAGCGGCCATTGGCAAATCCGCGTGCGACCAATGCCGCTATTGCACGGAATTTTGTCCGCGCTTTTTGCTCGGTTACGCCGTCGAACCGCATCAAGTCATGCGCACGCTGGCCTTCACCGGCACCGGCGCGGATTACTACAATCAATGGGCGGCGATGTGCTGCTCGTGCGGTCTATGCACGCTGTATTCCTGTCCGGAAGAATTGTTCCCGAAGGAAGCCTGCGACGAAGCCAAGTCTGTCATGCGCGCCAAACAAATCAAGTGGACCGGCCCGATGAACCCGAAAGTCCACGCGATGGCCGACGGTCGTCGCGTGCCGATCAAGACGCTCGCAAAAAAATTGCATGTGCTCGATTACGATTTACCCGCGCCGTATCTGCGCCAGGAAATTTCACCGAGCCGGCTGATTTTGCCGCTCAAGCAAAGCGCGGGAACACCTTGCATTTCCAAGGTGAAAGTTGGCGACCGCGTGAGCGCCGGTCAAGTGATTGGCGAACCCGCGCCGAATGCGTTGGGTGCCATTTTGCACGCGCCGATGAACGGCGTGGTGCGCGAAGCGAACGACAAAGTAATCATTTTGGAGAAATAATTTTATGGCCGATAAATCTGTTGGATTGATTGAACTCTCGAGCATCGCCGCCGGCTTTCAGGTCGCGGACACGATGCTCAAGGCTGGCAACGTGCGGCTGATTTTGTCGCGCTCGATTTGTTCCGGCAAATACATGGTGCTCATCGGTGGCGAGACCGCGGGCGTGGAAGCCGCCGTCGAGGCCGGTTGCGAAGCGGCAGGCGGCTGCCTCATTGACAGCTTCGTCATCGCCAATTTGCATCCCGACGTTTTCGTCGCGCTCGGCCGCACGCAACCCGCGGAAACCACCGGCGCGCTCGGCATCATCGAATCGTTCAACGTCGCCACGCTCATCCAAGCCGCCGATACCGTCGCCAAAACTTCCGACGTGCAACTGCTCGAAGTGCGCCTCGCGATGGCGATGGGTGGCAAGGCGTTTTGCACCATGACTGGCGACGTGTCTTCCGTGAATGCCGGCGTCGCAGCCGGTCGCGCCGTGCTCGCCGAAGCCGGCGTGTTGGTGAATGCCGTGGTGCTTTCTCGTCCACATCCGGACGTGTATCGCGAAGTGGTTTAATTCCGTCCGAGAATCGTCAGCACGATCCCAATCAAGATTCCGATGACGGCGGGAAGTTTTTTCCAGCCGTTGACTTCCTTGAAGAGCAGCAGTCCGCCGGCGAACGCCACCAGCGTGCTGGCGCGGCGCAAACTCATCACGATGGCGACAAGCGCGTCCGGATGCCGCAGCGCGCTGAAATAAAGATAGTCCGCCACCAGCAACGCCAGCGCGATGAAAGGAATTGTCCAGCGCCAGTGAAATTCATTCCGCTGCCAGAGCCGCAGTTTCCAGCCGAGCGCAAACGGTGCGAAAAAAAAGACCAGATAAATCTGGAACCAGCATTGCACCGTCGGCACGGAAAAATTCAGCGTGGTGAAAAGATATTTGTCGTAGAGCGAACTCACCGCGCCGAACAAAGTGCCCACGAGCAAGAAGCCAACCCATTTGTTCCGGTGAAAATGCACGCCTTCTTGCGCACCGGCGATGGACAGCCCGACAAACGACCCGAGCGTGGTCAGGATGCCGACGGTTTCCAGCCAGGTCGGCCGCTCGCCCAAAATTAAAATCGCGCCAAACAACGTCAGCAGCGGACTCATCGCGCGGATGGGCGCGCCGAGCGAGAGCGGCAGGTGTTTCAGCGCGTAATAAGTGCCGATCCACGACGCGGCGACGATACCAGATTTCAGCAGCAGTTGCAGATGTTGTTTCAGCGTGAGCGAATCCGTGACCAGCGAATGCGGCAAGAGTCCCGGATGAATTGCCTGCGTCAACAAAAGCACAAGCCACACGGTCGCGCCGGTGAGCGTGCTGAAAAACAGGACCGGCGTCACGGCGTTCGCCCGCACCGCATACTTGGTGCAGAGATCGTAAAGGCCGAGAAAAAATGCGGACAACAATGTGGCGGCAACCCAGTTCATCCAAAGCGGACAGGATAATTTTGCTATGCGCGGAAAGCGAACTTTTACGCAGCGAGATGCTTGGACTGGCGCTTGGGCAGCAAACGGTCGCGGTCGCGGATGACCGACCAGTTTTCTTCCGGCAAATATTCCTTGAGGAAATTCGGCGCATCGCGTCGGCCCGTCCGCTGGCAATCGCGCCAGAAAGTTTCGGCGACAAATCTGGCGTCAAGCGCTCGTTCTTGCGTGAGAAATTCAAACAGCAGTTCCATCAGCCGCGCCAGCGCGATGCTGTCCGTGCGGTTAATTTTGGCGAACAGCCAGTCGCTGAAGCGGAGAAAATCATTGAAGGGCGAAGTGTTGTTGCTCCAAATCAGCGGCGCGACGGCGACAAAATTGCCGCTGTTGCCAACCAGATCCCAGTAGCGCGCGAAGCGCCGCAGCCGTTGCATCGTGGCGAAATCAATCAGCTTGTTCTGCAAAATCTCATAGGGCGGATGCGCGTTGTAAATCATCTGCCACTCGACATCGTGGCGGACGATGGGCGTGCCGCGCAGGCGTTTTAAGATGCCGACTTGAATTTCCTGCGGGCCAAACGCGATGAGCTTGTCGAACCCGCCGGCAAAACTTTCCAAGGTTTCGCCCGGCAGGCCGACGATCAAATCCGCGTGGATGTGGACGCTGGTTTCGCAGCGCAGAAAATTGAAATTGTCCGCCAGCCGTTCGTAATTTTGCCGGCGGCTGATGAGCGCGCCGACTTCGGGATTGAACGTCTGGATACCGACCTCGAATTGCAGCGAGCCGGCGGGAAATCTGGCGATGACTTCGCGCAGTTCCAGCGGTAGGCGGTCGGGAATCATCTCAAAGTGGTAGAACATCCCCGGACGATAACGCGCGAGGAAAAATTCAAGAATCGCTTTGCTCGTCGTGATGTTCAAGTTGAACGTGCGGTCCACGAACTTGAATTGCTTGAGCCCGCGGTCGAGCAACTTTTGCATCGCGGCGAGAAATTTTTCCAGCGGCACCTGGCGCACGGGAATATCCAGCGATGACAGGCAAAACTCGCACGTGAAGGGACAGCCACGCGAGGCCTCGACATAAACGATGCGATGCGCAAGGTCGGTGTCCGTGTAAAAGTCGTAGGGCAATTCCAGCCGCGCCAAATCCGGCAGCTCGGCGGCGATGATTTTCGACAGCGGTTCGCCATGTAAAAGTTGCTGGCACACTTCGGCGAACTTCAAATCAGCTTCACCGGTGACGACGTGGTCAGCGAGAGCGACAATCCCCTGCCCTTCGGTTTCGTAGCTGACCTCCGGACCACCGAGAATGATTTTGATTTCCGGCCGGACGCGTTTAAGGATGGCGACGACCTCGGTGGTTTCGACAACGTTCCAGATATAAATGCCCAGGCCGATAATCTTGGGATTTTGCGCCAGCAGTTTCTCCGCTATCTCCAGCGGGCGCTGGTTGATGTCGAACTCCGCGATGACCGCGCGCGACTGCAAGTCGCCGAGATTGGCGAACAGATAGCGCAGCCCGAACGCGGCGTGGATGAACTTCGCGTTGAGCGTGGTGAGGACGATGTCCGGCATCGGGTAAAAACTATCAGTCACCGCCGTGCGCGCCAAAGCGGAAATGCAACCAAACCGTTGGCCGGGCCTCACCAACCTTGCGGCAAACAAGGAGGCTTGCCCTTTTAACCCGTAATCCGGCATAGTAACACCGGATGCCATCTACCAGCGGCGTCCATTTCATTGAGTTGAGTTGCGCCCGTAGCTCAGTTGGATAGAGCACCTGCCTTCTAAGCAGGTTGTCGCGCGTTCGATTCGCGCCGGGCGCACCATTCCACCAGTTTGATTTCCAACCAGCGCGGGACAAAACGAACGCAACGCGGAATTTGGCTCGACAACCAAGGCCACCGGAAATAGGGTCGTTGCAAACCCATCAACCGAGGTCAACCATGCATGTTGTGATCCGAACCTATTACGGCAAAGGCACCAAAAAGCTGTTCGATCTGGTGGAACGGCATGAAGCCGAGTTGCAGAACCTCATGCGCACCGTGGATGGCCTCGTCAGCTACACGGTGGCTCGCGACCAACGCGGCGGTTTTTCGGTGACGGTCTGCCGGGACAAACGCGGCATCAAACAAAGCCTCAAGATAGCGCGGGAATATCTCGCGCAACACGCGCCGGATATCAGCATCGCGGCGATGCATATTTCCGAAGGGAAAGTCATCATCCATGTCAAATGACTTGACGGTAAATGCGCCAAAGCTGCTTTGACGCCAAATCTACCGCCAATAAAGTCGTTATCGATGCCTTCAAGCGCGATTTTCATCCACAACAAATCCACCAACACCACCTGAATGAAACTCATTCTTGCCTCCACCGCTTTAAGCTTCTGCGTTTTACTGTCCCAGATCGTTGATGCGGGGGCCAAAGATGCCAAAGACCCGTTGCGCCTAGTGCTGATTGGCGATTCCACAGTCTGTGATTATCCCACAAACAAAGCGCAGCGGGGCTGGGGGCAGTATGTTCAAGGTTATTTCAAAAATGAGGTCAAGGTTATCAATCTGGCCAAAGGCGGACGAAGCACGAAGACTTTCATTCAAGAAGGACTGTGGAACAAGGCGCTCGCCGAAAAACCCGACGTGATCCTGATTCAATTCGGCCACAACGACTCACACTCGCCGGACAAACCCGAGGCGACCAGCGCCAGCGCCGATTACAAGGACTATCTGCGGCGTTACGTTGATGAGACCCGGGCCGCCGGAGCAACTCCCGTCCTCATCACGCCCATGGTGCGCCGGAATTTTGGCCCAGACGGAAAACTTAGAGACATTTTGCAGCCCTATGCCGAGGCAATGAAACAGGTCGGCGCGGAAAAAAAAGTGCCGGTGATCAATTTGCACGCTTTGAGCCGCGCGCTGGTCGAGCCGCTGGGAGCAAATGGCAGCGCCGACATGGCCAGCGCGCCCGGTGACAATACGCACTTCAATCAGAAAGGGGCCAGCGCCATGGCGGAACTTGTGATGAAAGAACTACCAACCGCTGTCCCGGAGTTGAAGATCCACCTCAAAATATAGTGGCAACCAATTTAAGTGATTAGGCCGAAATTTTTCAGTCAGTTTCTGCAGACAAAAAAGCGCGGACGGCTTACGCCATCCGCGCTTTGAATTTCTTGGGGATCAGGCTTTCGGAGCTTCCGCCGCCGCTTCTTTGTCGCGGTCTTCCATCGCGGCTTTGCGCGAGAGCTTCACGCGGCCTTTTTCATCCACACCAAGGCATTTCACGGTGATGTCGTCGCCGACTTTCACGATGTCCTCGGTCTTCTTCACGCGGAAGTTGGCCAGCTCACTGATATGCACGAGGCCGTCCTTGCCCGGCAGGAATTCAACGAACGCGCCGAATTCTTTCACGGTCACAACCTTGCCACGGTAGATCTTGCCAATCTCGGCTTCGGCGGTGGAACCGGCGATCGCGTCCACGGCAATCTTCATGCCCTCCGCCGAGACGGAGAAGATGTTGACCGTGCCATCGTCCTCGATGTCGATCTCGCAGCCGGATTCCTCGACGAGGCGCTTGATGTTCTTGCCGCCGGGCCCGATGATCAAACCGATCTTTTCGGGGTTGATCTTGAGCGTGGTGATACGCGGGGCGTATTTGCTGATTTCCTTGCGCGGCTCGGCGATGGTCTTGGCCATTTCGGCGAGAATCGCGAGGCGGGCGATGCGGGCCTTTTCCACGGCGATTTCCATGATGGAGTGCGGCAAACCTTTCAGCTTCAAATCCAACTGGAAGCCGGTGATGCCCTTCTCGGTGCCGGCGATTTTGCAATCCATGTCGCAATACGCGTCTTCCCAGCCGATGATGTCGGTGAGGAGCTGGTATTTGGAAATGCTGTCACCGCTATATTCGGTGCAGATGCCGACGCTGATGCCGGCCACGGGGCGAATCATCGGAACACCGGCGTCGAGCAACGCGAGCGTGCCGCCGCAAACGGACGCCATCGAGGTGGAACCGTTGGATTCCATGATCTCGCTGGTGACGCGCACGGCGTAGGGATAAGTGTCGAGCGGAATCATCGGCTCGATGGAACGTTCGGCGAGGGCGCCGTGACCGATTTCGCGGCGGCCGGGACCGCTGATGCGGCCGGTTTCGCCGACGGAGAAATTCGGGAAGTTGTAGTGCAGGATAAACCGTTTCTGGTTCTCGCCGCCGGTGTAGGAATCAAATTCCTGCGTATCATCGCCGGTGCCAAGCGTGGCGAGCGTGACGGCCTGCGTTTCGCCGCGGGCGAACAACGCGGAACCGTGGGCGCGCGGCAGGATGCCGACTTCGCTGGTGATGGTGCGAACCTGCTCAAAATTGCGGCCGTCGAGGCGCTTGCCGCTCTCGAGGATCAATTTGCGGACGGCTTCCTTTTGGATGTAGTAGAACGCGTCGTTGATAACGAAGGGCGTGACTTTCTCCGCGCCATATTTGGCGACGAGCTTTTCACCGACTTCGTTCTTGATGGCATTGCACGCGCCTTCGCGATTGAGTTTGCCGGGCGTGAGCAGCGCAGGCACGAAACGGTCGCCGGCGAGGGCTTTCGCGTCGGCCAAGATTTCGTCGGGGACGATCTTCAGTGTGATTTCGCGCTTCTTCTTGCCGACCTTCGTGGCGAGTTCCTTTTGCGCGGCAATCTGCGGCTGGATGACTTCCTGCGCGTATTTCAGCGCGGCGTTGAAGTCGGCTTCGGAGATTTCCTTGGCCGCGCCTTCATACATGACGATGTCTTTTTCGTTGCCGACATAGACGAGGTCGAGATCGCTCTCAGCCTGTTCGGCGTGAGTAGGATTCGCGACAAACTTGCCGCCGATGCGACCGACGCGAACCGCGCCCAGCGGGCCGGCCCACGGAATGTCGGAAACCATCAACGCGGCACTCGCGCCGATGATGCTCAAAATATCGGGATCGTTCTCGCCATCCGCGCTGAGGAGCACAGTCTGAACCTGAACTTCGTTATACCAGCCCTTCGGAAAGAGCGGACGAATCGGACGGTCGGTGAGGCGGCAGGTAAGGATTTCCTTTTCCGTCGGCCGGCCTTCGCGCTTGAAATAACCGCCGGGGAATTTGCCGGCGGCGGCGGCCTTCTCGCGGTAATCCACGGTGAGCGGGAAGAAGTCCTGGCCGTCTTTGGCCTTGGTCGCAGCCACGGCGGCCACGATGACGATGGTTTCGCCCATCTGGACGGTCACGGCACCGTCGGCCTGCTTAGCCAATTTGCCGGATTCAATGATGATCTGTTTGTCGCCGATGGCGGCGGTGATTTTCTCTGACATAACTGCTTTCTTTCACCGCCTTCCGAGGAACTTCAGTGAACCCCGAAGGTTTTCGGAGCTGAATGAAATTTCCCGAAGGCGGATTTTCTACGCGAGGTTTTGGTGGTGGAATCGGGGCGTTCGCGTGGACATCCAAATTCCAAAAACGGCGGGCGGGCTTGAAGTGAAAAAGCTGCGCCTGCCGCAAATCGATATATTACTTGCGCAGCTTGAGCTTTTTGGTGACCGCCTGATAGCGGCCCAAGTCGGTGTTCTGCAGGTAATCGAGCAGACGGCGGCGCTGGCCAACCATCATCAACAATCCGCGGCGGGAGCTATGATCCTTCTTGGCGGTCTGCAAGTGCTCGGTCAAATGGTTGATGCGCTGGGTCAGCAGCGCGATTTGCACGTCGGCGGAACCCGTGTCCTTGGCGTGCGTCTTGAATGATTCAATCGTCTTTGTCTTCGCTTCCATAAATAAATGAGTTGCGGAGGATAATTATTCACCATGCCCGTGTAAAGCGAATTAACCGGCAATTTTGGGATGCTGCCAGACAAAAACCCGCTGTGTTTGTGGGGTCAGCTTGAACTTTTCGCCGATGCGGAGACCTTCCACCCAGAAAACTCCGCCATCCGCCACCGTTGCCAAAACCAGCTCGCGGCGGCGGGCGGCGGGGATCTTGGCGTTGACGAAAAGATCCTGCAACTTCACAGCCGACTTCATGCCGATGGGCTGAAACCGGTCGCCCGCCCGCCAGTGACGCAGGCTGATTTCGCCGCCGATTTTGTCCGCATCAAAAAATTCCACGCCGAGCCGGCGCGGCAAATGTCCCAGCGAGCCGCCGGTTTTTTTCACAGCCCAGGAAAATTTTCGTCCGGCAAAAATCACGCTTCCGGCCCGGCCCGACACTTTCAATTTCAGCTCGGCGGCATTGAACGCTTTGGCCGGAAGTTCCCGACAGGAAACTTTTCCCGCCACATTTCGGGCGACGGAAATCCCGACGCCAACCGCCATAAATTTCCCCGGCGTTTCCCGGAGCTGCTCGATGAGTTCATAATCCGGCGGCAAACCCAAACCGGTCAATTGCTGCTGTAAGACTTTTCGCTGCACCGCGAGGGGCAATTTTTCAAAGGCTGGGTTTGGCCGCGCCAGCCAGGCCTGGGCAATATCAGCCACACACCCGGCCTCCGCACCAACGATGTCCATCAGGCGCAGAACAGTTTTGTCCACGGCAGGCTGATATTTTTTCCGAAGCAGCGGCAGCAGCTCGTTGCGAATGCGGTTGCGCAGAAAATCACTTGCGGCATTGGTCGCATCATCGCGGAAACGAATGTTGTTCTCTCGCGCACGTGCCAGCAGCTCCGCCTTGGAAAAACCCAGCAGCGGACGGACGAGCGCAATCTTTTTGTCCGCCGGCGACGGCGAACGCCATTTCATGCCGGCCATACCTTCGCCACCCGCGCCGCGCAGCAGGCGCAGAAAGAAAAGCTCCACCTGGTCGTCGGCATGATGCGCCAATGCAATGACGGGAATTTTATGTTCGCGCGCCGTGCGCGCCAGAAATTCGTGGCGCAGTTTGCGGGCGGCCATCTCCACAGATAGTTTCGACTGCACCGCGAAGTTTTTCACATCCGCGCCGCCACCGAAATAGCTGAGCCGCAATTTCGCCGCTGTTTGCCGGACGAGCTTTTCATCCGCGTCACTCGCGCGCCCGCGCAACCGGTGGTTGAAATGGGCGACGGAAATCTGCCAGCGGTTTTTTCCCGCCAGTGCATGAAGCGCGCACAGCAGCAGCATCGAATCCACGCCGCCGGAAACGGCGACGAGAATTTTTTGCCCGCGCACAAACAGCCGCCGCCGATGCGCGGTGCTTGCGATGTGCTGGAGAAACCCGTTCACACCATCAGCTTGCATTTTTTGGATGCTGCCGGCAAGTGCACGCGGCATGGCACACCCATGCTGCCGTTTTACTGACAATTTCAAACCATCGCCCCCCCCTATAATCTTTGAACACGATAAAAACGCCGCGGGTCGAGACCGTTGGTGGCGGTAAAGGTGATGACGTTGGTGGTGGCGATGTTGGTCGCCAGATTGATCCAGTTGGCCTGGAGCAGGTTGGTTTTGTATTGGATAAGATTGGTGAAGCCGGGCAGCGTATTCCAAGTGAGGGCAAAGCCGTTTGTAACTTTACCATAGCCGGTGACCGTCGGTGCGGGAATGGGCGTGACGCTTACATCATCAAACCCAAAGTAATTCGGATCGTTTTCGGCACCAATTTGGAGTGTAGTATAGGTTCCGGTGGCGGTGACGACCAAAGTGATATTGCTCCAAGTAAATGCCGGCGGATTGGTCATCCCATAAATTTTATTAGTGGTGGTGCTGTTGGTGTTCCAATTAACAAGAAATATTTGCGTGATCCCGCTTGTCGGATTGTCAAGCCAGAGTGATACTTGATAACTCTGTCCCGGAACGGTTGTTAATATTTGTGAAAGGGTCGCTACTTGCGTGTCACCCAAAAATGCACCGTAGGAACCGGAGTGAGCCACCAACCAGCCATTGGCATTGTTTGCGCTGGCAACTGTATTGTAAGTGACGTTTCCAGAGACCGTGTTGCCTACCAGCGTCCAATCGGCGAAAGTGCCGGCTTCGAACCCGCCATTCTGCACGATTGACTGGCCGACTTGCAGGGTGAACGACAGATTGGCCGAGGTGATGCCTTGATTGGTCACCAACACATTCGCGTTGTAAATGCCGGCGGGAAGTTTGCTGGCCAAATCGTTCAAGCTAAAGGCCATCGATGTCGTCGTGCCGCCGGCCAGTAAACCCGTGGAAGGCGAGGCGGATAGCCAAGCGGAGGTGTTCACGATACCCCAGCTAAAAGACCCGGCACTCAAGTTGGTCAGTGTAAAATTCTGAGCATTCACATCGAATGGCCCACCAACGGCACCAGAGGCAGTAAAACCGGTTGACGGATTTACTTGTAGTGCGTTGACGACTTGCAGAGTGAACGGCAGATTGGCTGCAATGACGCCTTGATTGGTCACTAACACATTCACATTGTAAACACCGGCGGGAAGTTTGCTGGCCGAAGCGTTCAGGCTAACAGCCATCGATGCCGTCGCGCCGCCAGCCAGTAAACCCGTGGAAGGCGAGGCGGACAACCAGACTGACGTGTTGATGATGCCCCAGCTAAAAGACCCGGCACTCAGGTTGGTCAGTGTAAAATTCTGAGCATTCACATCGAATGGTCCGCCGACAGCACCGGAGGCGGTAAAACCGGTTGACGGATTTACTTGTAGTGCGTTGACGACTTGCAGAGTAAACGGCAGATTGGCTGTAATGACGCCTTGATTGGTCACCAACACATTCGCTTTATAAAAGCCGATCGGCAGTGTGCTAGCCGAAGCGTTCAGGCTAACAGCCACCGATGCCGTCGCGCCGCCAGCCAGTAAACCCGTGGAAGGCGAGGCGGACAACCAGACTGACGTGTTGATGATGCCCCAGCTAAAAGACCCGGCACTCAAGTTGGTCAGTGTAAAATTCTGAGCATTCACATTGAATGGTCCGCCGACAGCACCGGAGGCGGTAAAACCGGTTGACGGATTTACTTGTAGTGCGTTACCGACTTGCAGAGTGAACGGCAGATTGGCTGTAATGGCGCCTTGATTGGTCACCAACACATTCGCTTTATAAAAGCCGATCGGCAGTGTGCTAGCCGAAGCGTTCAGGCTAACAGCCACCGATGCCGTCGCGCCGCCAGCCAGTAAACCCGTGGAAGGCGAGGCGGACAACCAGACTGACGTGTTGATGATGCCCCAGCTAAAAGACCCGGCACTCAAGTTGGTCAGTGTAAAATTCTGAACATTCACATCGAATGGCCCACCAGCGGTGCCGGAGGCGGTAAAACCGCTTGCCGGCGACACACCCAATGCTGACAAGGTTTGCAGCGAAAACTGTCGCAACTGCGTGACATGCGAGGTCTGGTTACTGAACGAAATCATGGCCGTGTAACTTCCGAAACCAAGGTTGTTCGCGGCGGCAGCTAGATTAATCGTGACGTTGGTTTTTTGGTGTGCTGTGAGCGTTCCGCCGGAATTTGAAACCGTGAGCCACGCGGAAGTGTTCATTAAACTCCACGCCAGAGAGCTGGCACTGGTATTGGTCAGAGTGAAAGTCTGCGAGCCACCAGTGAAAGGCCCGCCCACCACGCCACTGGCCGCAAAGCCCGCGACCGGCGTGATGCTCAGCGCATCTGCCACACCCGCCAATGCAAAAATGAGATTTGTCCCGGTAGGCGTGCCCCAGCCGGTGCAAAGATCATAGCCAGTCACCGCCGGAAAATTCGTCGGGCTGCTGGACCAGTAGTTGTTTCCGCTCGTGATGTCGTGGAAACAGGCAGTGTAGCTATAATTCGGATTCAACCCCTTACCAATGGCATAAACCGCCGGATTGATGAAACCCGCCGAATTGGTGGCGCTGCCGGTGACCGTGGCGACTTGCTGATTGACCAGCGCCATGAAACCCGCCCACAAAGGCGCAGCGCAACTGGTGCCGCCGATTGAAGACTGCTGATTGGTGTCGGAAATGACCAAAACATTGTCTGCCGTGAGCGCCACATCCGGCACATTATTCATGGTGGTGGAGCCATGGTTCGCAACCATGCTGATGCCTTGCTGCCACGGAGGAATCCCAAAGTTGGCACTGATTCCACCACTGCTCCCAGTTCCACCGCCCCAATTCCATACCGTTTCCGAGGCATAGGAAGCCCCAGTTCCATTCATGGTCAAGGTCGTACCACCCACTTGGGTGATGTTCGTGCTTTCCGACGGAAACGGAATGCCGCCGACAAACGCATCGCTGTCTCCAGAAGCGTTGAAAAACGACTGCCCCTGCGCCGCCATTTGCTTAAAAATCGTTTCCGAGGCGTCATCGATGCCACCCGGCGAATTGTTGCCCCAGGAACAGCTTACCTGTTTGGCCAGATTGTCGTTGGCAATCGCACTCAGGATAGTTGGCCACAACTGACTGCCGCCGCCTTCATAAACAATTATTTGCGAGATGCCCGGCGCCATAGACATGACCATTTCAATATCCAGACAGACCTCATCATTTCCGCCGCCGGGCACAGGATAACCGCCGTCAAGCATCACATTGGTCAGCGATACCATGGTCAGTCCTGCCGTGTTGGCATATGCCACGATGTCATTGGAGACATAGCCGTCAAATTGCAACAAGGCCACGCTCTGACCCGCACCGGTCAATGATACACCCGGCACATATGCCTTTCGAAAATCACTACCCATATAAGTGGCCGTGTTTTTTATGACCGGGCCAGAACCATTTTTGGGCGAAGCATTTGCCGTCGCCGACAACGAATTTCTCACGCTTCTTGGCTGTCTCGTAAAAAAGTTTTCCAATCCGCTGACATGAGACACGGGCAACGCCGCAGCCACCAACGGCTCTGCATCCGGCGCAAAAAATTCCCGCGCCTCGGTCGGGTGCTTGTATCTGTTTAGTTTGATTTGAAACGCTCGTTCCACGTCTGGCATCTTCGCGGACACGTCCAGTAACAGCCGGTTGATGTGTTCATGCGTGACCTTGAAACCGTTCGTCAGCGCGAAATTTTTGACCGCTGCATAATCCGCTTCCGTCGCACTGAACCGTGCGGTGAACTCCGCCGGCGTCAGAAAGTGGCGGTAGTTCGGACTCGCCGGGTCGTAGACGTCCGCCAGAAATCTGTCGAGCCCCGCCGGATCGCGCAACGGCACGCCAATGGCCAGATGCAACTCATTCGTCGGCGACAAACGGGCGATGGCCGCCATCCGTTTGGTCGCCTCCGGCACATGACCATGAAGTTGCTTGAATCCCGCACCAAAAACAGGACACATCCCTGCAAGCAAAAACAGCGTCAACAGGACAGTTCGTCCGCCCGGATGCATTTTCCTAAACATCAAGTCAATTTGTTAATTACTACCTGCTAAAAACAACAAAGCACGTCGCGTTCCAACAACCAGCGACGTGTCTTGCACAATTTAAGCCAATCGGGAGCAAAGTCAATTTGCGTAAAACCATTTACCGCCCGCCGCCGCCGCGCTAAATTGCCGCCGTGTCCGTCCAGTTCACCATCCTCGGCAGCGGCTCAGCCGGCAACTGCGCCTACCTTGAGACCGCCGAAACACGCATCCTCGTGGACGCCGGCTTTTCACCGCTGCAAATCCGCAAGCGCCTCGCCACCCTCGGCAAGACGCCGGAAAACCTTTCGGCCATTCTCGTCACGCACGAACACTCTGACCACATCGCCGGCATTCTCGGACTCGCGGACAAATTTCACATTCCCGTCTATTGTAATCGCGGCACGCAGGACGGAACGATTTGGGCGATGAAAGCCAAGTGGGACTCGAAAAAGAAACCTGCGTTCGAGGGCACCGACGGCACGGCGCACCTGAAATCAAAAATCGACTGGCGCCTATTCGAGACCGGCGCGAGCTTTGAAATCGGCGACGTCGGCGTCGAGACCTTTTCCATTCCGCACGACGCGCAGGATCCGGTGGGCTTCGTTTTGCGCACCGCAGCCGGCACGATTGGTTTTGCCACCGACCTCGGCCACGTCACCAAGCTGGTGCTGGAGCGCATCCGCGCCGCGAACGTGCTCGTGCTGGAATCCAACCACGACGTGAAGATGCTACAGGATTGTCCGCGCCGTTCTTGGGCGCTCAAGCAGCGCATCCTCGGCCGCCACGGCCACATCTCCAACGTCACCGCCGCCGAGACCGTGGCACAGATCATCTCCGCCAATTTGAAAAATCTCTACCTCGCCCACTTAAGCCGCGAATGCAACACGCCCGCACTCGCCGAACACGTCATGGCCGAGCAACTCCACCAGATCGGCGCGAAACACGTCCGCCTGCAAATCGCCGGACAGGATGTGCCGTGCGGGACTTTGGAATTGCAAGTTTTATGAGCGACTCAAACAATTGGTCTTTTGATTGCAAACAAATTTCTGCGACTAATTGGCAACATATTGATGCAGCTCCAAAAATATGGTGTGAGATGACGGCGGTGGCTAAAAATGAAGAGCAATGGATAAAGTTTTTCTTTCTTCCAAAGCTCAACAAAAATGTTCCGTCTGAGATTTCAAAACTTTTGGAAGTTGCGCGAGGCGCTATGATTTACGGATGGAATTTTTATCCACTTCTTACGCTTGGAGTTGAACAATGTTTTCGTCTCTTAGACACCGGCACACGGATTCGATGCAAGCAAATTGGTGTTTCTACAAATAAAAATCGCATCAAACGAAATACGACTTTTAAGGAAAATATAGATATCCTAATTAAACAAGGGATTGTCTCCAAAGAAGATGAAAGGCGTTGGAATGCTGTTCGATGTTTGAGAAATTGGTCTTCGCACCCAGAAAAACCATCACTTTACGACCCGGGGCAAGCGCAAGGAATTCTACTCATGACCGTAAATTTCTTGAACGATTTATTCCGTTGAACATTTGATTTTACCGACAACCGGCCTTTACTTGCGGCCAAAATGGAGTAGTTATTTCGGCATGAAAAATTCGATCATTCCGTATCCGACCGTCATCGAACAGACCGCGCGCGGAGAGCGCCAGTTCGACATTTTTTCGCGACTGCTGGTGGATCGCATCATCTTTCTCGGCACGCCGGTGGACGACGGCATCGCCAACGTCATCGTGGCGCAGCTTTTGTTTCTACAGATGACCGACCCGAAGAAGGACATCCATTTCTACATCAATTCGCCCGGCGGCAGCGTGTCGGCGGGACTGGCGATTTACGACACGATGCAGTATCTGACCTGCGACATTAACACCTACTGCATCGGCCAGGCGGCGAGCATGGGCGCGGTGCTGCTCGCCGGCGGCACCAAGGGCAAGCGTTTTGCGCTGCCGAACGCGAACATCATGATCCACCAAGTGCTCGGCGGCGCGGAAGGCCAGGCCAGCGACGTGGAGATCCGCGTGAAATACATGCTGAAACTCAAGCAGCGCCTGAACACGATCCTCTCCAAGCACACCGGCCAGACCTACGACACAGTGGAGAAAGCCTGCGACCGCGACAACTTCATGAGCGCCGACGAGGCGAAAGCCTTCGGCCTTGTGGATCACGTCGTGCAGTCGCGCAAGGAACTGCCGGGCGCGGAAAAAGTTTAAGGCCGCGAGACGAACGGATTGTCCTTGAGGTAAAACCGGAGCAGACGCTTCGCCCAGTGTTTCGCGTAGTCCACACCGATGCGCGGACGTTTGACGACAGAAAATTTCTTCGGCATTTCCGGCGCGGCGATGAAGAAATCGCGGCTCGATAAATCGTGACCGTTCAGCCGCCGGTCGATTTCCATCGCGCGGCACAGCAAGCCGGGGCCGTTGGTTTTGCCGACCAGATTTTTCACCGGTTCCAATGCGCGCAGCAACACGGCCGCGCCGTTGCCTTCGCGTTCCGTCACGACGTTCATGCAGTGATGGATGCCATAGATCAAATAAACGTAGGCGAATCCGGGCGGGCCGAACATGATTTGGGTGCGTTCCGTCACGCCTTTGGAAGAATGCGCGGCGAGATCATGTGCGCCGAGATAGGCCTCGACCTCGACGATTTTGCCGATCCGCTCCCGGCCGTCGGCGGTGTGGTGGACGAGGAGTTGGCCCAACAACTCCCGGGCGACGGTGGTGGTGTCGCGGTCGTAAAACTGGCGCGGGAGCCTTTGCACGGCGGAAGACTGGCGCAATTCCCGGTTTGACAGAAGGCAAAATGTTCGCAGAATGGTAGGCCGTTTCGGTGGCCAGCGTAGCTCAGTTGGTTAGAGCGTGGGACTCATAAGCCCGAGGTCAGTGGTTCGATTCCACTCGCTGGCACCATTCCACCAGATGGCAACACCAATAAACCCCCAGTCATTGGCAAAAGGTGTTAATAAATTTTCATTTTCTTTCCGCGCGGATTTCCTATGATTCACGGCTGTTGGAGAAACCAAGCCGTTCCTTTTCGACAAACCAATAAAAATTTATGCCACTGACACATACCAAAGACCTGTTCGCCAAGGCGCTCAAGGGCAAATACGCCCTCGGTGCTTTCAACGTCAACAACATGGAACTCATCCAGGCCATCGTCGAGGCCTGCGAAGAGGAGAAAGCCCCGCTGATCCTCCAGATCTCCAAAGGCGCGCGCCAATACGCCAACCCGGTTTACCTCAAGAAGCTCATAGAGGCCGCCGTCAGCGTCACGAACGTGCCCATCGCTGTCCACCTCGACCACGGCGACACCTTTGATCTGTGCAAACAGTGCATCGACGAAGGCTTCACCAGCGTGATGATTGACGCCTCGCACGAACCGTTTGAGAAGAACGCGGAAATCACCCGCAAGGTCGTTGAATACGCCCACAAATATAATTGCTCCGTGGAATCCGAACTCGGCCACCTCGTCGGTGCGCAGTTCGACGAAGGTGAAGAAGGCGGTGCCCACTCCACCAGCGGCCACTACACCAATCCGGACGAAGCGGTCAAATTTGTCAAAGAAACCGGCTGCGATTCACTCGCCGTCGCCATCGGCAACAGCCATGGCGCCTTCAAGTTCAAGGGTGAACAGCACCTGGATCTCGAACGCCTCAAAGCCATCAAAAAGGCGCTCATGGAAGCCAACCTCGGTGATTATCCGCTCGTGTTGCACGGTGCGTCCAGCGTGCCGCAATATCTCGTCACCGAGATCAACAAATACGGCGGCAAAATGCCCGACGCGCAAGGCGTGCCGGAAGCCGACATCGAAGTCGCGCGCCGCGTGGGTTGCACGAAGGTCAACATTGATACCGACCTCCGCATGGCGATGACCGCCGGCATCCGCAAGGTGTTCGCGGAAAACCCGAAGGAATTCGATCCGCGCAAATATCTCGGCCCCGCCCGCACCGCCGTCAAAGACCTCGTCCGCCACAAGGTCAAAAACGTGCTGTGCTGCGCCGGCCACGCATTCGACTAACATTCCACTGAATCTCAAATCCCCAAGCTGGCAACGGCTTGGGGATTTTCATTTTCAGTGTGCCACCGTGCCAGCCATGCGCCGGTGATGGCACAATCTTCTGTGCCAAAAATTTCCACGCCACTGGCACCCAAAAATCTACATCCCTCATAAACCATTGATTTTATTGTGTTTTCAACGATTCGCCAACTTGGCATTGCTCAAGCTAAAGAGGAGGTGTTGGCAACAAAACAATTAACGAAAGGAAATATCATGAAACTGATGACCTATCAACGACCCGGACTGGCGTGGCCGACTTTTGGCCGGCTCACCAGCTTGCAGGATGAACTGGATCAACTGTTTGAATCGCCTTTGCGCGCGTGGGCACCGGCGCTGGATGTCCACGAAGACAAGGATGGCTTCAACGTCCGCGTGGAGCTACCCGGCTTGAAGCGGGAGGACATCGATGTGTCGCTGCATGATGGCGCGCTGGTCATCTCCGGCGAGCGGAAGACGGAGAAAATCAGTGAAGGCACCGAGGTTCACCGGCAGGAACGGTATTACGGGAAATTCTCGCGGGCGCTGACACTGCCGACCGCCGTGGCCGGCGACAAGGTGAAAGCCACCTACAAGGACGGCATTCTCACCGTGACGCTCCCCAAGGCGGAAGAAGCCAAGCCCAAACAAATCAACGTGGCGGTAAGCTGACGGAAGTAAAAAACGCACAGGCAGGCGTCTGAAAATGACGCCTGCCTTTTAATTTGAAAATTTACTTCACCATCCCGGCACCCGGCAGATAAATCGTAAAAGTAGTGCCGGTGCCAACTTGGGTATGGACGTGCAATGCGCCCCGGCCTTCCTTGATGAGCCGTTGCACGATGTTCAGTCCAAGGCCGGTGCCCTGACGCGGCCCCTTGGTGGTGAAATAGGGCTGAAAAATTTTTGGCAGCACATCCGGCGCGATACCCGGCCCGGTGTCACGCACCCACAATTTCACCAGCGGCGCGGTGTTGTTCATGCTCTCGACATTGAGCAGTCGGTCGTTGGTTCCGTCCTTGAACTGCGCGAGATCCAGCGGCGCCTCCAGCACTTCGCCGCCAACCTCAACTTGATGCGGAAACGGCGCGCATTGAAAGGCATTCACCGTGAGGTTCAACAAAATCTGGATGAGATCCGTGCCATTGATCTTCACGCTGATGCTGCTATCCAGCAGTGAGATTTTAAATTCATTGTCTTGCTGGCCCGGATGGACGCGCACCAACTGCTCCAAGTCGCCCAGCAACTGGTTCACCCCCACCGGGGTGTTGTCGCTGCTTTGCTTGCACAGAAAGCCCAGATAACGCCGCGAAATCTCTATACAGTTGCTCACCTGCCGCTCGATGATGCGCAGGCGTTCTTTGATGAATTCCAGATCCTCCACCTGCAATTCGGTGTCCCGGCTCAACTTTTTGTTCACCAGTTGCACAAAGCCGGAAATGACCGTGAGCGGGCCGTTGATGTCATGGATGATGCTCGCGTAAATGTCCCCGCGTGTCTTCGCAATCTGCTCCTCAACGCGCTGCTCCTGCAACTCCATCAGCAGCTGCTGGACTTTTTCCGCACTGCTGTGGATTTCGCTCTCAAGCATCCGGCGCTGCATCGCCTGATTCACAGCGGCGCGGATGGTGGCTAGGTCGAAGGGCTTGTTGATGTAGTCGCACGCACGGAGCCGCAGCGCCTGACGGATGGTGTCCGTCGTTTCATACGCCGTGATCATGATCGCTTCCAGATCCGGCTGCACGAACCGCAGGCGTTCCAGCACCTCGATGCCCGACATGCCAGCCATGCGAATGTCCAGCACGGCGACATCGATCGTGTTTTTCTGCGCCAATTCGATGGCCGACGGTCCGTCGTCAGCCAGCAGCAAGTCATAGCTGTCCTTGAAAATCAGCTTGAGCGACAACCGCGGCCCCTCCTCGTCATCCACAATCAACAACGTCCCGCGCCGTTTCGCGGCGGGCGGCGTTTCGATTACTTCAGACGGAACCGACATAATCGCTCGACACTACCGCAAAAAATTTCCGTCTCAAGCAGAAACCGCCTGTCGCAACCACTCCAGCGCCTGGGTCGCCGTCACCTGCTTGAACGTCGCGCGATCCCACACATTGAGATGTTTTTTCACGTCCACGCCGGCCACCGTGGCCAGCGCGATAAACACCGTGCCGACCGGTTTCTCCGGCGTGCCGCCAGCCGGCCCGGCGATGCCCGTCACGGCCAAGGCAAAATCAGAACCAAACCTTTCCCGAGCGCCCACAGCCATTTCCCGCGCCACCGCTTCACTTACCGCACCGTGGTGGGTCAGAGTCGCCGGGCGCACACCAAGAATTTTTTCCTTGGCGGAGTTAGCGTAGCTGACCACGCCACCGAGAAACACCCCGGACGCGCCGGGCACATCCGTGATTTTTTGGGCGATGGCACCACCGGTGCAGGACTCCGCCAACACCAGCGTTTTTCCTTTCCCGGCCAGAAGCTTCACCACGACATCCTCCAACTCATCGTCATCGGCACCGAAAATATTTTCGCCAAGAATCCGCCGCACCACCGTCTCGGCTTCGCCAACGGTTTTCTCCGCCGTCCCACCGGCGGCGGTCAGGCGCACATCCACCGCACCGGGACGCGCGCAATAGCCAACGCCGAGTCCACGTGCCACCAGCGGCTGTAATTCCGCCTCCACAAACTCCTGGACGCGCGATTCGCCGATGCCGGTCGTCCGCAGTGTGCGACAGACAAAAATTTCCGCCGCAAACTCCCGCTTCACCAGCGGCATGACGAATGTGTCGAACATCGGCCGCAATTCACGCGGCGGGCCCGGCAGCATCACCAACCATTGTGTCCTTTCGCCGATTTTTATCGCCAGGCCCGGCGCGGTGCCGGTGGCGTTCAGAAAAACTTCCGAACCTTCGGGAACCCATGTCTCCACCTCGGTTTTTTGCGGACGCGGACGGCCGCGTTTCGTAAAGAAATTTTCAATGTGTGCCAACACCGCCAGGTCTTTCACCAATTTTTTGCCGAGCAGTTCGGCGATGAGTTCGCGGGTGATGTCGTCGGAGGTCGGACCAAGGCCGCCGGTGGTGATGATGAGATCCGCGCGGCCAAGCGCCTCACGGACGGCCTGTTGGATTTCGCCGCCGTCATCCGCGATGGCGACCTGACGAGTGACGACATGACCGAGGTCGGCGAGGCGGCGGCCAAGCCACTGCTGGTGCGTGTTCAGCACGCGACCCAGCATCAATTCGCTGCCGGTGTTGACAATTTCTACGTTCACATTGAATGGAGCGGACAACGGGGAAAGCCGGAGACAACATGCCTGCCATCTATATTTCCTTGGCTTGCGGAAAAAATCGCTTCATTTCGCCGGGGCCGGCGCGGGAGGCTTGGGCTTCGGCTTGTGGGCATCGGCATTGAACGTTCCCATCAGATAACTTTTCTCCGGATCCGGCGTGCAGAGGTAAATTTTGCCATACAGCCGGCTGTTCACCAGCGCGCCAAATTCCAGCCGGAGCGCGTAGCCGGAGTTGAATTGTTTTCTTTGCACACCACTGTCGTCTTTCCAACGCAACTGGACGGGTGCCGCCTTTTCCGCATCCGGATTGACGTTGATGGTCTTGCGAACCATCGCCTCGGGCTGGGCGTTGCCGAAGGTGATGAGCGCACCAAACTCCATCGCTCCCTGCGTGCCGGCCCGCAACGTCAGTGTGCCATTCTGGAAATATGCCCGCTCAATGCTAAAATCCTGTCCGTGAATCCGGCCGGCCACCGGCGTCTTGGGCGCCACCACGGCGGAAAGGTTTAAAGTCCAGTTCGTATCATTCGCCGGCGTTGCAACCACCTGCGGTTGGGGCGCGGGCTCCGGTTCGACCGGCGGGGGATTGGTGGCCGCAGCAACGGGCTTGGACGAGTTGTTTTCATCCGGCTTGGAGGCTCTTCCGTGCAGGAAATAAACCGCCGCCCCAGCACCCAGCACCAGCACGATCACGCCGATCAAAATACCGACGGGAAATTTTTTACCTTCACCGGCACCGGCGGCGTCATCTTTCGCGGCGGCCTTTTTGTCCTGAATCTTGGTGCCGCTCAGGATGTATTTCGCATCCGGAGAAGGTGCCATCGGTGCGCGAACCTTTTGGAAACAGGTCGGACACTGCATCTCCGAGCCGCGTTGCGACATGTCGCACATCATGTGCTGGCGGCACCACGGACAGGCAAACTTGAATTCGTTCATGCTACGGCAGAAACATTTCACATCTGCGCCGCGCTGGCAACGCCGATTTTTTGGCCGGACGACAGCCGGATCATCCCCGGCAGACGAGGAAATGCCTTTGCCTCCAAGCCGCTTTGCGTTAAAAACTCCCTGTGAGCACGAACAAAAAATCCCCCGTCTCCCGCAGCGGCCGTTTCGCCGGCGGCCCCGCCGCCGAAGTGGCGCAATTCACCGAATCCATCTCCTTCGACTGGCGCCTGTGGAAACACGACATCCTTGGCTCGCTCGCCCATGCCGCGATGCTGAAAAAAATCGGTGTCCTCACCCGCGCCGAACACATCGCCATCACGCGCGGCCTCAATAAAATCGGCCTTGAGATCCGTGCCGGCAAATTCAAATGGAAACCGGAACTCGAAGATGTCCACATGAACATCGAGGCCGAGCTGACCAGACGAGTGCCCGCCGGCGCAAAACTCCACACCGCCCGCTCCCGCAACGACCAGGTCGCACTCGACGTGCGGCTCTGGCTGCGCGATGAAATCAAGATGTTGCTCAAGGAAATCGCCGATCTCCAGCGCGCCCTCGTCGCGCTCGGCGAGAAAAATGCCGATGTCATCATTCCCGGCTACACCCATCTACAACGCGCGCAGCCGGTTTATCTTGCGCACCATCTGCTCGCCTACGTCGAGATGCTCGAACGCGATTGCGAACGCCTCTGGGACTGCCATTCGCGCGTGAACGTCTGTCCGCTTGGCAGCGGCGCGATCGCCGGCTCCACGCTGCCGCTCGACCGCCGACTGGTCGCCAAGCTGCTCAACTTTGTGAACGACGCAGGCGAAGTGCAACTCACGCAAAATTCCATGGACGCCGTGAGCGACCGCGATTTCGCCGTCGAATTCGCCGCCGCCGCCGCCCTGTTGGCCGTTCACATCTCGCGGCTCGCAGAAGACGTGATTATCTGGGTCAGTGCGGAATTCAATTACCTCAAGATCGCCGACGCCTACACCACCGGCTCGTCGCTCATGCCGCAGAAGAAAAATCCCGACATCGCCGAACTCGCCCGCGGCAAGACCGGCTGCGTTGTCGGCAATCTCATGGCGCTGCTCACGCTGCTGAAAGGTTTGCCGATGACCTACAATCGGGATTTGCAGGAGGACAAGGAACGGATCTTCGACACCGCCGACACCGTGCGCGCCACCACGCGGCTCATGGCCGCGATGTTGAACAATACCAAGGTGAACAAATCCGCCTGCGCCGCCGCCGCGAGCGACCCAGCCTTGCTAGCGACCGACCTCGCGGATTATCTGGTGCGCAAAGGCATGGCGTTCCGGCCGGCGCATCATGTAGTGGGTGCGGTGGTGGCACTGGCGGAAAAAACCGGCAAACCGCTAAACCAACTGACGCTCGCCGAACTGCAAGGTGTGAACCCGACATTTGGGCACGACGCGCTGAGCGTGTTCAATCTCAAAACAGCGATGGCGAAACGGAATCTGACCGGTGCCCCGGGCACGAAGGAAGTCGCGAAGCAACTGGCGCGCTGGCGGGAACAGCTTTCGTAAAATGCCTGACCGCCGCTTGCGACAACATAATTCAATCTGAAATCCATGAAGCCCACCAAGACCTTTCAGGTATCCTGCGTGCAGCAGCACTGGGCCAAAACACTGGAGCAAAATCTGGAACGCACACTGCATTTCATCCAGCTTGCGGCGAACGAGGGCAGTCGCGTCGTTTTGTTTCCGGAAACAAATCTTACTGGCTACCACTTCCCCTATGTGCTCAAGCTTGCGCCGAAGAAAGTTCAAGCTGCCTTGGACGAAACCTGCCGGGCGGCGGCGAGGGCAGGTATTTGGGTAATCGCTGGCACGCTCAAGAAAACTTCAAATGGGTTTCTCAACTTGGCACACGTCATATCTTCGAAGGGAATTGTCACCCATGAGTATGCCAAAGTTCACATGGCTGGCCGCGATGAACAAAAATATTGCCGCGGCGGGGACAAACTTTCTCTGTTCGAAATTGACGGCGTGCTTTGCACTTTGGTCATCTGCCGCGATGGTCGGCATCCGGAACTATATCGCCTGCCTGCCATGGCCGGGGCACAGATTCTCTTTCATCCCTCGTGCAGTTCTGACGAAATTGATGCCGTGTTGTGGAAGCGCGTTGCCGGTCGCGCTCAACAACCCGTCGGTCCAAACAGTAAAATTTTTCATTGCGTCGCTAACACGGTCGGCCAGTCTCCTGACGGCAAACAAACTTCAAGCGGGCAGTCGTTCATCCGCGAACCGTCTGGAATGCCTCTCGCCGAGGCCGGCTATTATCAGGAAGAAATGATCACGGCCGTGCTGGATCTTGACCGCGCTGACCGCAGCTATGTGCAGGACAGCCTTAGTAACCCGCCGTTCTTGCGCCGGCATTGGGAGAAAATGGTCAAGGAAATCAAGGCACGGGCGAATCACAAACCAGAGTGACCCTCGTTATGCCGGAATCGTTGATTGCTTTGCTCCCGTAGTTGTCGCGCGGATCATTCGCCAGCGGCATCGGCGTAAATTAAATTCTGCAAATTTCTCTGTCTAAAAACTGTAAAATTCGCCAGCCTGTTTCCGGCAACTGAACCATCTGCCTATCAATCTATGGAACCCAATCTAGTGCGCCGACTCGAATTTTTCGCGGGTTTTGCGGTGGTGCTGGTCGCCCTGGCCGCCGCCTATCGCGTGTTCATCGTGAGGCCGGAACCGGCGGGCGGCAGCCAGTTCGCACAGTTCCAGCAACGGGCGACGGTGCTCGAAAACGAGGCCGACCCGATCAAACGCGATTCCATGTGCATTCCGCTCTCGGCGATGGGCCGGTCCATTGACGCCCAAATCCCGAACACCGCCCGCGTCTATGTGGACGGGATGCTGGGCCCGGAAAATGGCGGAAAGATGGGGTATTTTTATTTTTTGAATTATTACCTGTTCCCCCGCGAAGTAGCCCTGTCACTGGGGCAGCCGCCGGCTTTTGTCATGCCGGGCGTCATGCAGGGACACAATCCGGCCTCGCTGGATGAGGTGACCAAGGCGGGTTACGATCTCTATCTGAAACCGACGGATACACAATGGGAAACCCACGCCTTGAAACAACTGCCGGCCATACAACCTCAGGCCAAACCGATTTCTGGCAGTGACAGCCTGCTGGCTTTTCTCCTGCCACTGGCGGTGGCGGTGGCAGGCACGCGACTTATTCGGTTGCTCTTTAAAGATCTGGAAGCCGTCCTGTCACTCGGCGAAAAACTGGCCTGCGGGCTGGCCTTGGCCCTGTTTTTCCTGACGCAAGGCATTCTGGGACTGCGTATAGCGGGCGCGCGGCTGGAACAGGTTTTGGGAATCGCCGTCATGATCTGGGCGCTGATGGAGGCGATGCTGCTCGTCCGACAACTGCGCACGCAGCGGCCACAGTTTGACACCCGCGCTTTCTGGTGGCTGCTGCTGCTGCCGGCGTTATTGATGCTGTGGTGTCTTTTCCGACTGGCCGGAACGGAAGGGTTGCAAGAATTTGACGCGGTGGCTTTCTGGGCCTTCAAAGCCAAGGTTTTGAATCATGCGGCAGGGGCCGAACTTTGGACCTGGTTCAAAAATCCGACACTCGGTTTCGCGCATCTGGATTACCCACTGACGGTGCCTTTGATGCACGCGTTCACCTATGGCCTGCTCGGCCATGTGAACGAATTCGTCACGAAATTCTGGAATCAATGGATGCTGCTGCTGCTGGGGGTGGCCATCTTGGGGGCCGGCAAATTCCCGCACAAGCAACCGTGGGTGACCGCCTCGCTCGCCACCATCGTGGTGCTGCTGCCATTGTCGCTCGAATTCACCCGCATGGAAGGCGGAACGATTCCGATGTTCTTTTTCGCCGTCATCAGTTCCTTGCAACTCGCCCTCGGCTTGGCGGAAAGCCAGCCCGCGCGCATCCGTCTGGGTCTGCTCCTGCTCATGGCCACGGCGATGGTGAAGTTTGAAGGCATCGTGCTATTGGTTTTTTGGGGCATTTTACTGCTACTGGACAAAGACAGTCGCGCCGCCTTCTGGCCGGTTCGGCGGATCGGCCTGATTGGCCTGCTCGGCTTGGCGGGCTGGACGCCGTATCTTGTCTTCCGGCTGCATCATCCGGTGCTTCACCCTGAATCCGCGTGGCTGGGGATTTTGCTGAAAAATTTGGGTACCGTTCTGGCAATCGCCCCAATGACCTGTCTGGCGTTTCTCTCCCGGCGGTTTTTGAACAACGATTTTGTCAACTGGGGTGCGTCCGACAATCTGCACGCTGTGTGGCAGGGCAAATGGGCCGGGTTGGAATCCTTGTTGGATCAAGCCACGCTAGGGTTGGGATGGCTGTGCCTGCTCGCGCTTCTGCTGGCGTGGTGGCAGGGCGGCAAAATGCGCTGGACGGTGGCGCGGCTGGCGTTGATTTTTTTGGTTTTTGCCATGTTCATCAGCGTGGTGTGGAGCGCCACACACTCCGAACCGCTCAATTACGACGGAGCCATTCGTGGCAGTGAACGCATCAACGGCGGACGCTACCTTTACGGCGTGCTGATGTCGTGGTTTGTGGCAAGCTTCGTTCTGCTCGTCCGCTCCGCGCCGGACAAGCCGGCAACACAACCGACAGAAAAAGATAAGCCCCGTAGTTCCAAGCCCAATCGCCGCGCGAAGTGATTGCGTTTGCACGCTGGATCACTGACATCCCGGATACGTCCGAAAATCAGCAGCGGAATCATCATGCCTTATTTCGTCTTGGCATACATCTGTTCACATTTGATCCGGTCAGTGCTACGGGGATTTATATTAAAGACTGTCATTTCCTCTTGAATGGAATTATAAATCTTCAAACCACAGCAACTATGAAGATCACAGCTTCCACCCCGATTTATTGCCTCATCATTCAACTTGGCCTTTATGAAATGACCTTGCCGGCAAATGCCCAAAGCGGGCTGGCACCGTCGGTTCAGGCCGGCGCAAAGCGTTCCGCCAAGTCGGCGGAAGCTGATTCTTCAGCCGCCGAAAAAAAACCGGACGTCACCCCGCTTTCACTGCCTGGCAGCGAGCCGTTTGTTTTCCGAAAAGCCGGAGAAACGGAACTACGCCTGCACGTCGTCAAGCCGGCGGGCTGGTCCAAGTCCGACCAAAGACCCTGCATGGTCAGTTATTTTGGCGGTGGATGGAATTCAGGAACTCCCGCAAGCAGCATCCGCTGGGCCATGTGGGCGGCCAGCAAGGGCATGGTCGGGATAGCTCCCGATTACCGGACGCGCGGCCGGTTCAACGCAGCGCCGGAAGATTGCGTCTCGGATGGCCGCGCCGCCGTGCGGTGGATTGAGGATCACGCCGCGACGCTCGGTATCGACCCGCATAAAATCATTTCCATCGGTGTTTCGGCGGGAGGTCACGTCGCCGCTTGGACGGCGATTCCATCATCCGGGCCGGGCAAGGACGATTCCGCCCCGAAGATTTTGCCGGCCGCCTTGGTGTTGATAAATCCCGTGACCGACACCAAAGACGGTGGCTACGGCGGCACCAAGCGCTTTGGTGGCGACGCCGCCCGGGCGCTGGCCTGCTCCGTGCCCGACCAGATGCCGGCTAAAATGCCGCCAACCATCGTCTTTCATGCCACTGGCGACAAGACCGTGCCCTATGCCAACTCGGTGGCCTTTCGGGACAAGCTGGTAAGCCACGGCAACCGCTGCGAACTGGTGACGTTTCAAGGACTGGGGCATTCCTATTATTCGACCAAATATGGCGAGGAAGGCAAAGCCGCCTATCAAAAAACTGAAACGGATGCCGCCGCCTTTCTCACGAGCCTGGGCTTGATTGGAAAATGAACGTCGGCAACACGCCGTAAATCTCCATCACACTTTCAAACAGCGCATCTATGAAACGTTTGCCATCCTCGGGGGTGTTATTTTCTTTTGTCGCTGGCATTCTGCTGACTTTCGCCGGCATCGTCGGTGCTGAAACCACGCGGCCTCTGGACATCGGTTGGGAGTATTACCAAGGCTCGCTCGGCAGCATTTGGGAAATTTGGCGCGGCGACAAAGCGACCGACAACGTCAACTGGATCCCGGTCACGCTGCCGCATTGCTTCAACGCCCGTGACTCCGTGGATCCTGATGTGCGTTACTATCAGGGACCGGGCTGGTATCGCACGCATTTGAACATCGCCAATCCGTTTCCGAACGGGCGAACGATTCTTCACTTCGACGGCGCAGGCCAAAAATCACAAGTCTTCATCGGCTTGAAAAAAGTTGGCGAGCACGTCGGCGGTTATGACCAGTGGGACGTGGACATCACCGACGCGGTGGCCCAGGAGAATAACAGTGAAATCCCGCTGGCCGTGATGTGCGACAACTCGCGCGACGCTGAGAGCATCCCGTCCGACTTGAGCGATTTCAATCGCTATGGCGGACTTTACCGCCACGTCAGCCTCGTCTATGTCCCGGCCATCTCCGTGGCGCGCGTGCATATTGAACCGAAACTCGCCACTGACGGGAAAGCTTCCGTGCAAGTCCGCGCGCGGCTTTACAATCCAACTGCGCTAAATGACGAGGCTAATCTGACGATTGAAGTCCGTGATGCGAACGGGAAAACCGTCAACATCACCACGAAAAAACTCGCACCGTGGACGGGTGAAAAAGAAATCGCCGCGTTTAGCATCGCTTCACCACAGCTCTGGTCGCCGAAAACGCCGACCCTCTACTGCTGCACCGTCACATTGAAATCGGCACAAGGCGAGGAGCAACGAACCGAGCGTTTTGGTATTCGGTCGGTCGAATGGGTCGAGCATGGGCCGTTCAAGCTGAACGGCGAGTGCCTGTTGCTTCGCGGCACGCATTATCACGAAGACCATGCGGGCGTGGCGGCGGCTGTGCCGGATGACGTGGTGCGCCAGACCTTACAGGCGATGAAGGACATGGGCGCGAATTTCGTGCGGCTCGGACATTACCAGCAGGCGCCACTGGTTTTGGAATTGTGCGACGAACTGGGAATTTTGGCATGGGAAGAAATCCCGTGGTGTCGCGGCGGTCTCGGCGGCGAAACTTACCAAAAACAATGCCGGGACATGCAGCGGGCAATGATCGACCAGCATTATAATCATCCGGCCATCATCCTGTGGGGACTTGGCAACGAGAACGACTGGCCTGGCGATTTTCCGAAATTCGACAAGGCCGCCATCCACGCTTTCATGACCGAGTTGAACACGCAGGCGCATGAGCTTGATCCCTCGCGTAAAACGGTCATCCGCCGCTGCGATTTCTGCAAGGACATCACGGACATTTATTCGCCGAGCATCTGGGCGGGCTGGTATGCCGGACGTTATACCGAATACCGCGCCGCGCTGGACAAGGCCATCGCGGACACGCCGCATTTTTTCCATGCCGAATACGGCGGCGACAGTCATGCGCGCCGGCATTCGGAAGAACCGGAAAAGTTTCTCGCCGCAGTCCCCACCGGTGAAGGCACGGCGGAAGTCGGCAAGGCCTACAAAGGCAAAGGCGGCAAGGCGCGGCCATCGAAGGACGGCGACTGGTCGGAAAGCTACATCATCAACCTGTTTGACTGGCATCTGGGCGTGCAGGAGCAGATGACCAACCTCACCGGCGCGGCGATGTGGATCTTCAAGGACTTTGCCACCCCGCTGCGCCCGGAAAATCCCGTGCCGCGCGTGAACCAGAAAGGCGTTATCGAACGCGACGGCACGCCGAAGGAAAGTTACTACGTTTTCCAAAGCCACTGGGCCGACAAGCCGATGGTGCATATTTACGGGCATACCTGGCCGGTGCGTTGGGGAAAAGCCGGTGAAGAAAAACAAGTGAAGGTCTTTTCCAACTGCCACGAAGTGGAATTGTTCGTCAACGGCGTCTCGGCGGGTGTCAAACAACGCGTCGCTACGAATTTTCCCGCCGCCGGCTTGCGTTGGAACGTCAAGTTGAACAAAGGCGCGAACATGCTGCGCGCCATTGGTAAATCCGAAGGCACAGAAGTCACGGACCAAATTTCCGTCTGGTATCAAACTGCGACATGGAGCGAGCCAGCGCAGCTGACGCTCAACGCAATTTCGCGGAGCAACCACATCGTTACGGTCGAGGCGTGCGTGTTTGACAAGGATGGCGTGCCGTGTCTCGATGCGGCAAACACTGTTCATTTTGGCATTACGGGTGACGGGCGGTTGCTCGACAACCTCGGCACCTCCACCGGTTCGCGCGTCGTGCAGCTTTACAACGGGCGCGCGCAAATCAGCCTCCAGCTCAATGGCCAGACGGCGGTGGCCAGTGTATCCAGTGAGGGACTGAAGACCGTCTTCCTTAATGTGGAAAATGCCAAGTGAAAATGATCACCCCTATAGCACCGATGAAAAAAAATATTTCATTCCTTTTCCTCATCCTCCTTAGCGGCAGGTTGAGTTGGGCTGAAAATCCGCCCGTCCATTTTGCCACCGGCACCGGAGCCTTGGCGGAAGCAAAACACGATCTCAACATCGCGCTAATCGACCGCGAACGCATTCTGAAGGCCGCGAACGCCGCACTGGATCTGGAGTCGATCACCATCACCCGATTCCCCGCCAAACTGAGCGCGGGCGGCCCCAACGACTATTTTTCCATGGCGGATTATTTTTGGCCCGACCCGACCAAAACCAATGGCCTGCCCTTCATCAATCGGGATGGTGAATCGTATCCCGGTCTTTTCACCGCACACCGCATGGCGATGCGTCATTTGCGTAGTGCGGTCGCGGCGCTCGGCGCAGCCTACAAGCTCACGGGTGACGACCGTTACGCGGGGAAGGCGGCCGAATTGCTGCGGGTGTTTTTTATCGACCCGAAAACGCGCATGAATCCGCACCTGCAATACGCCCAGGCTGTTCTGGGTAAGTCGCCGGGGCGTGGCATCGGCATCATTGACACGCTGCATCTCATCGAGGTGCCGCCGGCAGTTACCGTGATGCAAAAATCACCGGCCTTCCCGGCGGAAACACTGGTGGGCGTCAAGCAATGGTTCCATGACTACACGGAATGGATGCTGACGAGCAAAAACGGTCATGACGAATCGGTGGCAAAGAACAATCATTCCGTCGCTTATTGGCTGCAAGTGGCAGCGTTTGCCAGATTCACCGGTGACGAGGCGCGACTGGTTGAATGCCGCCACCAGTTCAAGGAGGTATTTGTGCCGAATCAGATGGCGGCTGACGGCAGTTTTCCTCTCGAACTCAAGCGCACCAAGCCCTATGCCTATTCAATTTTTCAGCTCGATAACATGACGACGCTTTGTCAGGTGCTGTCCACGCCGGAAGACAATCTGTGGAATTTTCAACTGCCGGACGGACGCACCATCCGCAAAGCCCTGGAATATCTGTATCCATTCCTTGCCGACAAATCGAAATGGCCGCTGAAGCCCGACATCATGGCCTGGAACGACTGGCCGCGCCGGCAGGTTGCGCTGCTGTTTGGCGGCCTAGCTTTTGGCGAACAGAAATATCTCGACCTCTGGCAGAAACTTCCCGCGGACTCGACGGATGAAGAGGTCAAGCGCAACATCGCCATCACCCAGCCGATTTTGTGGGTGACAGATTCCTCCGAAATCAATAAGTGAAAATCAGTGTTCCGCAACGCGCCGTCCAACTTTTGGCAACAATTTTTATTTTGCCGGAAAAATTCAGGATACGTCACCGAAAACCAACATGAAAAAATTACAAAAAAAATGGATTGGCAAAGCTGCCGTCATTTTCATCGCCGCCGCCACCCTCAGTTTCGCCGCTGAAACAAGCCGTCCCAATGTCCTCTTCATCGCCGTGGATGATTTGCGACCGGAACTCGGCTGCTACGGCAAAGACTACATCAAGAGCCCGAACATTGACGGGCTGGCCAAATCTGGAATGGTGTTCAATCGCGCCTATTGCCAACAGGCAGTTTGCTCGCCGTCACGCACCTGCGTGATGACCGGCGTGCGTCCCGATACTTCGAAAGTATGGGATTTGGTCACGCATTTCCGCGCAGCCCTGCCGAATGTCGTGACGCTCGGACAGCAGTTCAAGACCAATGGTTATTTTGTCCAAGGCATGGGAAAAATTTATCATGGCGGCTATGACGATCCGCCCACCTGGTCGGTGCCATGGCAAAATCCCAAGGCTCCGCTATATGCCTTGCCGGAGAGCATCGCCTTGAGCCAGGAAAAGGTCGCCGGGGAACCCGACGGTGTGAAGGGTGATAACAGCGGCGCAGACCCCAAATCGTATTCAGTGCCGCCCGACAATGCGGGTGGGAAAAAAACCGGCAAAAAGGGCAAAGGCAAAAAAGGCGAGCCGGTCGGAACAGCGGAAAGCGGCAAAGCCAATTCCCGCGGCCCGATTTATGAATGCGCCGACGTGCCGGACAACACCTACACCGACGGCAAAGTCGCCGACCTCGCGGTGCAGACCCTGCGGGAAATCAGCCGGAAATCCCAGCCGTTTTTCCTCGCGGTCGGCTTCATCAAGCCGCACCTGCCCTGGGTGTCGCCCAAGAAATACTGGAATCTTTACGACCCGGCAAAAATCGACCTCGCACCAAACCCGTTTCTGCCGGTTGACGCACCGGAATACGCCGTCAATCCGAACGACGGCGAAGTGCGCTCCTACAAAGGCATCCCACCGGAAGGTCCGGTACCCGATCCGCTCGCACGCAAGTTCAAACAGGCCTACTTTGCCGGCGTAAGCTATAGCGATGCCCAAATCGGCAAAGTGCTGGCTGAACTCGACCGGTTGAAACTCCGCAACAATACCATCATCGTCCTTTGGGGCGACCATGGCTGGAAGCTCGGCGAACACATGGCATGGGGCAAACATAGCAACGTCGAGAACGATGTGAACGCGCCGTTGATCCTTTCCGTGCCGGGCATGAAAAACGCCGGCACACACACGGATACGCTGGTGGAATTTGTGGACATCTATCCGACGCTTTGCGAACTGGCCGGCTTGCCGCTGCCGAACCACTTGGAAGGCACCAGCTTGAAACCCGTGCTGGAAGACCCGAAGCGCGCGTGGAAATCAGCCGCCTTCAGCCAATATCCGCGCAATGCCGGCAAGACCGGCGCTGGAAAACTCATGGGCTACACGATGCGCACCGACCGCTATCGCCTCACCGTCTGGGTCAGCAATTCAGACCACACCAAGGTGGACGCCATCGAACTCTACGACCACCAAACGGATCCGCAGGAAAATTACAACATCGCCAAAAAGCCGGCAAATGCAGCGCTTGTCAGCCAGTTGATGGAGCAATGGCATCAAGGCTGGCAGGGCGCAAAACCAAAGATTTAAGCAATTATAACGTCTCTAATCGACCAGTCCGCAGCCGGATTTTGGTTCTTGCTGCAGGCAAAAGTCGTCAAGCCAGACCGAGATTTTTCACCACCTGCACGGTGGAATGCGCCTTGTTGAGGGTATAAAAATGCAAGCCGGGCACACCGGCACGCAACAGTTCGTCGCACTGGCGGGTGGCGTATTCGATGCCGAATTTCAGGGCCGCTTCATCATCGGTGCCAATCGCATCCAGCTGCGCCCGGAGCACAGGCGGAATTTTTGCACCGCACATCTGCGTGAATTTCTGGATTCCCGGAGCGCTCACGATCGCGATGATGCCGGGCACGATGGGCACATCCACCCGGAGCTTTTGCACGAGGTGGTCGCGAAATTCCAGATAGTCCGCATTGTCAAAAAACAACTGCGTGACGACGAAGTCAGCCCCGGCATCCACCTTCTCCTTCAGGTGCTGCCAGTCGGCGAGCTTGCCGTTTTTATTGGCGATGTGGCCTTCGGGAAAACCGGCGACGCCGATGGAAAAATCCCCCTGCTCGCGGATGAATTTCACCAGTTGTGCGGAAAATTCAAAACCGCCGGGCGTGGGCCGGAACTCACCGCCGCCGGGCGGATCGCCGCGCAAGGCGAGGATGTTTTTGCAGTTCAACGCGCGGTTCTTTTCCAACAGAGCACCGACTTCCTCACGCGTGTGGTTGACGCAGGTCAGATGCGCCAGAGCGGTGAGACCGTGCTGGCGCTGGATATTGTCCACGATGCGCAGCGTCTTCTCACGCGTGCTACCACCGGCACCGTAGGTGACGGAACAGAAATCGGGCCGCGCTGCCAGCAGGGCGGGAATATGCTTTTCCAGCAACGCGCGATCGCCCTCGTCGGTCTTGGGCGGGAAAAACTCAAAGGAAACGACGGGCTTGCCGGCGGCCTTTTTGGCGGCGTAGATGTCACGGATGAACTGCATCGGCCGATAAGTATCGGCCATCAAACTCCAAAAGCCAAGCCCGTTGCCTCAAGTCGAGCAACCATGAATCATTACTGTTGTGGCACGTTGGGATCCATGGGCATGACTGGCGGCACGCTATTTGGCTGCCCTCCTTGCTGGTTTTGAAACCTTCGCCCATGCTGTCTGACAATTGATTGGTCACCAGAAACCGTGCTGCCAGAGATCAAATCCGGCTGTACTTCCGAGATGGTGGGGAGTGCCAGAAAGTTTGCGGCCTCCATCACGGCATGGCGCTGCTCATAATCATCAATCGTCATCGCTAGATTAGTCAGTGCCGGAATCATACTGCGATCGCCCGACTGCTTCACCGCCGCCACGGCCAGATCGCGCACTTGCGGTTCGGAATTGGTCAAATCAGACAAAACCAACGCCACGGAATCAGGATCACTCTTCCCAATCACGGAATTGATTCGGCCAATTTCAGTGGCGATCTTGATCTGCCTGTCTTCCTCACTTAACTCGGTGACTGGCGGTGGGCTGGCCTTCATCGGCGATGGGGCGGACACGGCGACGGGCGGCGGTAGTTCAGGTGTAGGCAATCGATCTGGAGCCGTAGTGGGTATTGCAACAATCTCCGGCGCGATGACCGGTTCCGGGGCTGGCTTCGGCAACTGCATCTGCCTGGCCAGCAACGCCAGCAGAATAATCAAACCCGCAGCCAATAGCAGCGTAATGACAAATTTCGGCCTCATCTGGTTATTTGTTAAGCGCTAGTTGCATTCTAAAAATGTCCCCTCAGCCATAAAAGCTTCAGGCGTAAACTTCTGAGTTTAGTCATCCGCCAAGACAATTTATTAACCACGGCGACAGATTGAAATTTAAAATAATAAACCCGAAGCCAAAAAATGGCTCCGGGTTTTTGTCAAATCTTACCAATCTTCTTATGGAATGAAGTTTGGAAATAAAGGGAATATGCTCGAACTAGTCGTAGCTGTCGCCGAAACAGAAACATCGGACGGCAAAAACACATAATTACCATTATATATAATCAATTCGCCAGCACCAGAAAACGTATTGTTAGCCATATACGAGTTATATGAAGTCACCACTTTTGGACTAACTTTTGGACTAACACCCGGTCCGGTCTGAAAGCCGGTAAGCGCGTTATTAAGGCCATTATACCAATATATCGCATTCGGAGTATAGATTGAGAAATATAATTGTCCCAAGCCGGCCTGAATCACTGTCGTTGTGGGCACCCCAGCCATATTGTTATTATTGGTCTGGAATATGGCGTCTTGTATGCCAACATAAATGGACGCGTTGTTTAAAGAACCATTCAAGGCATATAGAACATTGCTTCTGCTCTGGTCAACAATTACAACATCACCCTTTTTGTAAAATGGAACAGAAGGAATTTTGCTCAAACCAGGTGAAATATTTGGACTGTCAGCTCCAGCAATGGCCAAATAAGGATCACGAGGAAGGGTGACCCCCAGCGCTGCAGCCACGAGCTTCAAAATATCGGTATTGTTGATGGTGTTAGTCTTGATGGTATAGGTATATGAGTAAACCTTACCCGTAGGGAGAGTCCGAAGCGTGTTGGTGGTAATTATCTGTTGATAGGCTTTAATATTGATGTATAGCAGCGGAAAACTTTGCGCTTGGGCTACCATAGAGCTGAGCAATACCAACCCCGCCGTGAAAGCCGCCATGAATTTGGTCGATTTCATAAATTTAATCTTAAATTTTTTTGGTTTGTTTTTCTGGGTTTGAATCAATGCAATCACCACCACCAATAATAAAAACCATAAAAGTAGTCTTCGTAATTAGGATCCAAAAACGAATATCCTGCCGTCTGAATGCCTGATGACGTCTCAGTGCCTGATACATAGCCATGGAGTGACACGTTATTAACGCGAGTAATTTTAGGCGTTTTTTGAATAGTGGGCGTTAAACCGTTATCTATATAATTTGCGTCATAAACACCCGAGGCAAATATGTTAAAATTCTGGGTGTAAACCCCATTTTTTAGAGCACTGACCAGATTTGCCTTGGCTCCTTGATTTAAAGTAACAGACTCATTATAGCCCCAATAGTTGGTGTTCCCGATATACTGATCATTGGTAAGACTATATATATCTGCATAATAACCATAGCCCCAATTAATACTCGTATAACCAGTTAGCGCCTGCCCCGTCAAATTGAACTGGGCATTGTTGGTTTTGTAGCCGTTAAAAACAGGATCAAAAAATGAAAAAAACTGGTAATCAGGATAGCAATCCGTGTTAACCCACCATTTAAAATAGTATTCATATCTAACTCCATTTACCTCATCTACCCACTCCCCATCTCCATTACTATCATTATAGTTATAATCTAAATCCCAATCGATGTATCCAGAATTCGTATCCACGAACACGAGGTGGCCGTTGGGAGTCACGCCAAAATCAACACCATAAACATTTTGATCAATAGCATAACCAATTCTCTGGATGATGTTTGAATTGTTCAGCGTGAATGTCTGCAGCCTACCAGGAATGCCATTAGTGGTGGGCTGGGCAACGACCTTGAGGGCAAAGCTGACCGGTATCACTACTGGCGAGTTGCTACCAGCCTTCAGTGCTCCGGCGGAGATTGCCATTGCTGCCGCAACGGCAAATAGGTTTTTGATAAATTTCATATTACGGATTTTTGATTTTTCGTTGGTTTTGATTGGTCAAACTCTCACTTGGACAAATTATTAGCTGAAGTTGGGGACGCTGTCAACATCTCGAATACATGTTTGCACTTTTGTGTGACAATCGGACACCACAGGAGGCAATTCCCGGCTTCCTCATTTGACTGTTGCCCGCCATGAACCCACATCAACTGTATCTCGATACCTCCTTTGTGACACCCCGACAGCCAAATCTATTCGGCAATAAATTCCCGCCCTGGCGAATGCCAATATTCCATCCCAAGAGAATCAACCTTTCAGACAATTATGCGGGTTAATCAACATAAGGACATTGATGTATTTGAGGTTATTCCCAATTAAATTGCTATTTTGGATGCAAACAATAGGAATTAACGTGCCAATAATGTCATCCAAACTGGCTTAATTAGCATTTTTAGCTAACTTGAATGCCAATTCAACTGCCTGAGATGCCAATTTACGAGAATAAAGGTTATCTATTCAAGGGCGCCATTGCTGGATGCCAGATCAATTGAATGGAGAGATTTAGGAGCACTACCACGCAGCGTTAGCTGCCTTTTGACAAATGATTAGAATACCACAGGAATTCTGACATTGCATAAACGTAAAAGCCAGTTTGATAAAGAAAAAGCCCCTGCCGGTTCGCCGGCAGGGGCCAGGGATTCTAAATCAGATTAGAATTTGTAAACCACGTTGGCAGCCAACAGAACGTTGTTGTTCCGGTTGCCGTAGAATATATTATAATGTTCAGACGTGTCCCAGCGGGCTTCGAGGCGGCTCACAACATTGGCCCAGAGGTCATACTGGAGCGTCGCGGTGATTTCCTCAAGATTAGGAGCACCGGCAATCGTTCCGGAAAGGTCAACGTATTCATAACGGAGATTCAAGCCGAGCTTGTCCGTCGCCTGATAGCTGGCATAGACGCCGTAGATGTTGCCATCCCAAGAGAGATCAGGATTAGGACCAAAGGGCCACGAAACACCATTCACTTGAGTCAAAGACTGAACAGCATCATAGGAAAGCCCCAGCTTCAAACCGGCCACCGGCGTGTTGAAGGTGCCATTGACGCTGTAATTGTTCACAGCACCATTGTCAAAACCTTGAACCGTCTGCAGGTTGAGCACGGAACCTTTGAGGAAACCCCAGCTGTCCGGAGCCGTCAAAGAAACGGAGGCAATATAGTCTTTCGAGGAGAGACCTGCGGAAGTTTGCCCAACTGGCAATGCACCAGTGAAGGTGGCACCGCGGTTAGCAATACCCGCTTGGACAGAAATCCAACTGGCAACTTTGTAATTGCCCAGCAAACCGGTATAAGTGGCCGGATTGACTTGATAGCCATAAGAGCGGCTGTAGTTCGGATTCTGGTAGCTGGTGTTGCCTTCATAACCGGTGATGCCGTCGATGACACCCAATTTCCAGTCAATACCATTGCCCACCGGCGTGCGGAGAGCGACATAAGCCTGACGAACCGGTGCACCAATCGCGTCCGTGCCCCAGTTCAGGTCGATGTGATAGCCAGAGGCCCACGGGGACTCATCTTGGGGTTTGTCCAAGCTGATAACCACGTCATTGGCGCTAAACGCGTCAATCTTGGAACCAGCAATGCCAAAAGGCTGTGTTCCACCGGCTACGGCGTTGCCGAGATTCCATTGGGCAGCTACGTCAACATAGCCGCTGATGGTGGTGTTGGAGAGCGCAGTATTGAGCTGGCTCAGTTTCGCTTCGTCAGCGCGGACGGCGGAAGCCAAGCTAACGGCTCCGACGGCGGCGAGACCCAATGTCCATTGATTAAACTTCATCTGTTCCTCCGATGTTGTTTGTTGTTTGTTGTTTATCTGTGACTAACAGAGCAAAAACAGTTTGCTCCAGCACCAGCGTGGTGCGATTGAGTCAAAGTTAAGGAAACCCAACACGAATGACAATGTTTTTTTTTAAGTTTTTTACTCCGTTAAGCAACTTAATATCAATCAGTTGTAAAAGCCGACTACAGAAAAAGCTTCTGGTGCCAGTTTTGGGACGGTGGAAAATGAGGCGTTTTTACCTCGAAACACTCTTTGGTTGTAATCTTCTTCAGCGACAATCTTCACACCGGACTGAACCCAACAAAACAACTCAACTCTGCTGTTCCGCATAAAGAATGAAAAAGAATGTATGGAGAATTGGTGGCATGATGATTCATGCCAGATACAGCTTTTGCCAAGGCTGGAACAAATCATGCTAACCTTTGGACGCGGGAACATAGATTGCGCTTGCAATTCATGCCCTTTGAATTATTCACCTAACTAGGTATGCCAATTTTTACTTATACCGCCCGGGAAACGGCCACCGGCCGCGAAATCCGCAACAACGTCGAAGCGGCCACGGAGCAGGCCGCCATCGCCACCTTGCTCAACCGTAACCTGCTGGTGATGGAGATCAAGGAAAAGGTGGGCAAACGCGGCCAGACCCGCGGCGGCGCGGTGGCCATGGCCGATCTGGTGATCTTCACCCGCCAGTTGGCCACCATGATTGACGCGGGTATTGCGATCGTGCAGGCGTTGCAGGCTCTGGGCGACCAGTCGCCAAACAAAGTCATGCGCGACACCATCCGCGATGTCTGCACTCGCGTGGAAAGCGGCGAAAGTTTTTCCGACGCCCTGTCGCGGCATCCCAAAGCCTTCAACCGGTTGTATGTGGCGATGGTCGGAGCCGGCGAAAAAGGCGGCTTGCTGGCGGAAATTCTGGCCCGTCTGGCCACCTACATGGAAAACATGGAACGCATCCGCAAAAAGGTTAAAACGGCGTTGATGTATCCCACCGTCGTGACCATCGTTGCCATTGTCATCACCGTTTTCTTGCTGGTGCGCGTCATCCCGACGTTCAAAGAAATTTACTCCGGATTTGGCGCCAAGCTGCCGGCACCCACCGAAATCATGATCGGCATCAGCGACATCGTTAAGCATTACCTGATTTTCCTTGTCGCCTTCGTCGGCCTGGCGGCCTGGGGCTGGTTCGCCTACATCAAAACCCCGGCGGGCCGGGCGTTTTGGGATGCCCAGCGGATCAAACTACCGGTCTTTGGTTCCATCGCACATAAAATCTGTCTAGCCCGTTTCACCCGCACGCTGGCCTCGCTCGTCCGCAGCGGTGTGCCCATTCTGGAAGTCCTGCAAATCGTCTCGAACACCGTCGGCAACGTGGTCATGGAAAAAGCCATCCGGGCCTCGGCCAACGACATTGAACGCGGCGAAGGCATCTCCAGCGCGCTGTCCAAGCATCCCGTGTTCCCCGCCATGATCATCCGCATGTTGAGCGCCGGCGAACAGACCGGCAACATTGACACCATGCTCGAACGCGTCGCCGACTTCCTCGACGAGGAAATCGAGACCACGCTCTCCGGCCTCATGTCGCTCATCGAACCGCTCCTCATCGTCTTTCTCGGCGTGGTCATCGGCGGCATGGTCATCTGTATGTTCCTGCCGATTTTCAACCTGGCGAACATCGTCGCCGGCGGCCACTGAAAATCTGAAAACCAGAAACCGCCGGAGAAAATTTTCTCCGGCGGTTTTGCTTTTCCAAAAAATCAGACCGCCACCAACTTCGCCGGCTGCGGCTGGAAAATCTTTATCTTCGGCCAACGGCTGCGGATTTGCTCCTCAAACCACTGGCGGGCCGTCTCATCGCCATGGCCCAGCAGAATCGCGCGCGGCGACACCTGCCCGACAAATTCCAGCAAGTCCTCGCGGTTGGCATGCGCCGTCAGGTCGAAATCCTGCACGTCGCAGTTTTTCGTCACGCGCCCCGCACTGGGGCTAAACACAAACGTCTCGCCCGATTTTGCCGCCTTCAATCTTCCGGCCGGCGAATCCGGATCCGCGTAGCCCACAAAAAAGATGCTCTGCCGCTCGTCGCCGATCATCCGCGCCGCCAGCGTGTGCGCCGCCGTGTTCTCGCTCATCATGCCGGCGGTGATGACAAAGATTTTCCCGCCGGAAAGCCGCATGCTGTCCGCCTGACCTTTTTCCAGCACCACCAACTGGAGCGCCTCGTTCAAATGCAGATTCGTGTGCTGGCGGTGCATCCGATGCGCCTCGATGTCGTAAATCTCCGTGAACACCCGGCCCAGTCCGCCGATGTATATGGGCTGCTTCTTCAACTTGCCCTCGCGCATCAGCAACGCCAGCAACGCCAGCATTTCCTGAGTGCGCCCCAGCGCGAACGACGGGATCATGATCGCACCCTTCTTTTTCTCCGCCGTGTGGATCGCCGCGACCAGCCGCTCGATTTCCTGTTCGCGCGTAAAATCCTTGGGCACTTCGCGATTGCCGCGGGTCGTCTCCATGATCATCACATCCGCCTTCACGTCCTCAAACCGCGCGCTTTTCAGGATCGTCTGGTCGTGAAAACACACGTCGCCGGTGTAAAACATCGTCTCCTTTTTGCCGCGCAGCAAAATGCCCGCCGAACCCAGCGTGTGGCCCGCGTCGAAAAACTCCAGCGTCGGCGACGGCTGCCCCGCCCGCGCCTTGTGATACGCCTGCCACTCCACCGCGCGGTTGTATTTGAAACCCTGAAAATGCGGTGCAATCTCGTCCAGTTCGTCGTGCGAATAGAGCGGATATTCCTTGATGCCCAGCTCGTCGCGCTGGCGTTTCATCACGTTCACGGAATTGTGCAGCACGCGTTCCACCAGCAGATAGCTCAACTCCGTCATCAGGACGTGCGCCTTGGGAAACTGCCGGCATGCCAGTGGCAGCGCGCCGACGTGATCGTGGTGGCAGTGGGAAATCGCGATGGCGTCCACGTCATGCGTGCCGGCCTTGCTGAACAGCGGCACCGCGTCGCGGCCCTCACGTTTCGGGTGCATGCCGGTATCGAGCAAGATGCGGTGCTCATCGATTTCCACCAGCCACGCACTCGCGCCAATGTCCGTGTCCGGATTCAGATTCGTGATGTTCACCCAGCCATTTCACCACAAAGACACGCAGGCACGAAGGAAAAAGAGTTTTGACACGAATTATTACAAATCCATTCCGCCCATTTTTAATTCGTTTCAATCCGTGAAATTCATGCCTGTTTATTATTTTTGCGGATACCGCCAGACCCAGTCGCCTTTGGAAATATCCACCGAACCGCTTTCCCGCAAACCCACCACGCCGCCGTCGTCCGTTTCATTCCAGCCGACGGAATACAGAACAAATTGCCCGTCACTCGTGCGCCGGTATTTCAACGGCTGGCCACTGATGACGTCATGCGGCACGGCGGCGATGAACTGGGGCGCGAGCGCATCCAACGATTCGGGAAATTCCCCGTGCGCCAGCCGATAGCGCTCCAGCGCCAACGCCGTGCGCGCCAAGTCCACGGAGGCCTGAGCCACGGCAAATTTTTTAGCACCGGCGCCAAGCGCCGGAAGCAGCATGCTTTTCATGTAATTGAAAATGGCCCAAGGGGTGCGAGTGGCTGCCAGATTCACTTCACCTTGCTGACATAGATTCACCGAAAAAATCCGATTGGTGCTGTCGGCCAGCGGAATATTATAATTCACCATCGAGCGAGCGTAGTTGAGCTGGTTTTGATACAACCAGCCGTTCGGGATGGCGTGGCAAATTATACGCGGCACCAACGGCACAGACTCATCTGCCGGGTTTCCATCATTCATCATGACAAAGAGTCTCACCAACTGCTCCGGATTTTTCCGAATGAAATCAAAAATGCCGTCCATGATGCCCAGTTCACCCCTCATGGTGAATTTGTAATCCGCCAAAAAATCCAGCTTCGCCAGTTCCGCATCCAGCGCCACAAGCTGTTCATCCGACCAGAGGTGTCCCGCCCAGCCTTCATAAATCGGCTGCAATGCAATTTGTAACATGGCGATGCGAACCAAATGGGAAATCAAAAATGGTTCGGTGTGAATGGAATTGATCAGATACAGTGAAAGCTTAACGTCGGCGAGAGCGGTTTCCGGCCGACCGTTTTGCAGTTCAGCCTGACTGCGCAATTGGAGAACCTGACTGCAACGCTTTAATGCGGCCAAATGCGGAAGTAAAATCGCCGCCGGATTTTCGTCGTCGTAATTGACTGGGAACCGGGATGCTGGAAGCCGGCTGACTTGCCGGAGTTCTTCAATTGCTGCATCGTATTTGCTCAATGCCAACAGCACGTCGGCGGCGGGCGTTTGCGGCTGGGTCGCAACCGGAAACTCATTCGTTGCCATGCCGCTTGTGTTCGTGCCGGACGGACGACGATAGTAATCCTGCCAGCCGCGAAGGTCGGTGATCGTTCCCTTCATCCAATTTCCATTGGTTGGAGTGTGGTCGCTCCACCGGTCAACCTGCCGATATATGTCAAGGGTCAGCCTGTCTTCAATGTTTGTGTTTGCCGGTTTGATGCGATGTCCGCTGCGATCCAAAATGTGGTTGTAACAACTGGCCACAATCGGCGTCAGCGCAAAATTCTGCTCGTCCAGCACCGGCGGTGGAATGAAATCTTTGAAATCAAATTTTTCACACTTAGCTTCCCATTCATGGCGGCAGTTGTCCCAAGCACGCTTGCCGCGCCAGTTTTCTTCGGCGTAAAATAGCGCCACGAGCGTGACCAGGCACGCCAGCACAAAGAATCGCCGTTGCAGCAGCCAGGTGAGCAGGCGACAGACCGGCGGTATCCACGCCAGCACAAAACAGCCAAAGCCCAACAGCAAACCAGCGAGGCAAACCGCCGTGGCCGTCAGCAAAAAATTTCCCAGCCAGCCCGGCAAGATTTGCAATGCATTGGTGCTGGCAAAAATCGCATAACCAATGGCGATGCCAATGAGCGAGAACAACGTAAGCCAGATAAAAAATCGGCGTGGCTCGTTCCAAGATTTTAGCACAACGGATTTGAGCGATTCTTTCATATTTTCAGGCATTCAAAGATCGCGGGCAAAGGTTGCTGCGCGGACGCGCCAAAAATGGTTTCGGTTGGCCGACGTCGCCGGTCGCAACCGGCCCGATGAGTTCAGCCAGCATTTTATTCTGCTCACGCAACGCCAAAATCATCTGCGGCGAGGTCGGCGCGGTTTTGGCCACGGTTCGCGGCGCGGTGTCACGGGCCGAAAAATCCAAGGTTAGAATAAAAACCCACACCGCCGCCAGCCCGGCCCACGCCTTGGGGTGCAGCCAGAAGATGGTTGCCAGTTGCCGGTTGAAAATTACAAGAAGCGAGGCACGGGGCGCGGGGTGCAAGGCCGATCGTGCGGCAGCAAGGACTTCCGCGCGCCATTCTGCTGGAACCGGTTTCACCGGCTGACAGCGCAAGTGTTGCTCAAATTGTTCCGTTTCATCATTCATCATTCGGCCTTCTTCATTTCTTTGTAAAGAGGACGCAGCCGGTTGCGCAATTTGTCTAGTCCGTAGCGATATCGGCTAGCGGCGGTGTTCGGCGGGAAGTCCAACGCGGCGGCGATTTGTGCAAACGTCAGCCCGCCCCACAGTTTCAGGTGGACAACGGCGCGCTGGTCTTCCGGCAGTTCGCCGAGGGCGACGGCAAGTGCATCCCGGAAAAGTTTTTCATCCGGGTCAAAGGTAGGCGCAAAGGGCGAAATGATTTCCGCCGCGAAATTTTCCTTCGCGCGCTCACGTGTGCCGCGTCGGCGCATCAGGTCAACGGCCGCGTTGTGCGCAAGGCGAATCAAAAAGGCGCGCTCCTCACGGACGCCGGCCAGCAACTTTTCGTCGCGCGCAATTTTGACAAAAATTTCCTGAAGCACATCCCGCGTGTCGGCCTCGTCACGCGTGAGGTTCAGCAGAAAGGCATAGAGCGGCTGAGCGTGTTCATCGTAGAGCCGTTCGAAGTCCGGGCGGGCGGGCATTTTCATAATGACGCGCCGTCCGGCAGGATTTGTCTAGCACAGTTTTTAGTTTTGAGTTTTTGGTTTTTAGTTCAAATTACCCCCGCCATCCGGCTTAACTAAAAATTAAGCATTAAAAACTTACCATGCCGCCGCCGAAAAAAAATCCCACCGCCCGCGCCAAAGTGCTCGCACAATGGCGGGGCGTGGATTATGCACCGCTGGAAAAGGCCCGCGCCACGCCCGCGCGCCAGCCCGGCGAGCTGCTGTCGGCCCTGCTGAAGGAGTTGCGACTAGATACGCGTCAGGCCGAGGCGGAAGTGGTGAAGGTGTGGAATTCGTTGATCGACCCGGTGGTGACGGCCCACGCCCAGCCGGCGAACCTGCACAAGGGCACGCTGTTCGTGAACGTGGACAGCAGTGTGTGGCTGACGGAAATCGTCCGCTATCGCCGCCGGGAAATCATTGAGCGCCTGCAAAACAGCTTCGGCAAATCCGTCATCCAGAAAATCTCCTTCCGTATCGGGTGAAGTTCACCGCATCAGCTTCATCTGCTTCGGCGTGAGCAGCCACGCCAGCACAGCGCATTTGCCGGCGCGCAATTCCTCGATCTCCAGCTTCGCCAGTCCACCCTTTTTGAAATCCAGTTGGAGGCCCGGTTCGCCGGTGACCAGCAGCGAAACCAGCCGGCTCAAATCCGGCTCGTGACCGACAAGCAAAATCTTCTTCGCCGCCGGATGTTGCCGGGAAATCTTTTCGACCAGTTTTTTGGGACTGCCGCCGGGCTTCAGTTCGTCGGCGAACGCAAGACGTTTCTTCAATTTGAGTTCCGTCGCCACGATTTCCGCCGTCTGCCGCGCCCGCACCAGCGGGCTGGACCAGATCAACTCGAACTCCAGCTTGAGCTTCCGCAGTGCGCCGCAAGTCTGCCGGAGCTGGCGGCGGCCTTTCGCCGTGAGCGGGCGCAATCCGTCGCTGGCGGAACCAAATCCCTCCCGCTCCACCGCAATCCCATGACGCAGCAGAAAAAAGTCCATGGCGTGAATCTACCCATTGCCGTGCCAAAGGCAATGTCCGCGAAATGTCACAATAATTTTTTTGGTTTGGCCGCGAAAGTTTCCTATGCTCGCCCCAATGGCTTCCGTTCGCCGCGCCGTCATTGATATCGGCACCAACTCGGTCAAGCTGCTCGTCGCCGACGTGACGGGCCGGCAGGTAGTGCCGGTGCATGAGGAAAGCCGGCAGACGCGGCTCGGCAAGGGGTTTTACGAAACGCGCCGGCTCCAGCCCGAACCCATCGCGCGCACTGCCGAGGCCGTCTGGGAATTTGCGGAAACCGCCCACGACCATGGCACGGAATCCATCCGCGTCATCGCCACCAGCGCGGCCCGCGAGGCCGTGAACCCCAAGGATCTGACCGAATCCATTTTCCGCGCCTGCCAGCTGAAGACCGAAATCATCACCGGCGCGCACGAGGCGGAATGGGCGTTTCAAGGCGTGGCCACGGATGCCGAACTGGCGAAACATCCCCTGCTCCTGCTCGATGTCGGCGGCGGCAGCACGGAATTTATTCTGGGCTATGGCTTGAGAAAAAGTTTCGCCCACAGCTTTGCGCTCGGCACCGTCCGGCTCATGGAAATGTTTCCGTTCAGCGACCCGCCGACACGCGGCGAATTCACCAAATGCCGCGACTGGCTGAGAAGTTTTTTTGATGCGGAAGTCTGGCCACTGGTCGAACCGGCTTTGCAGCTTGAAAAAAAATCCGGCCCGATCCGCCTCGTCGGCACCGGCGGCACCACGAGCATCCTCGCCCGCGTGGAACACGGTCTGGACCGCTTCGACCGCGAAAAAATCGAGCGCACCGTCCTGACGCTCGACGGCGTGCGCGATCACCGGAAGAAACTCTGGCGACTGCCGCTGGCCCAGCGCAAGGAAATCCCCGGCCTGCCCAAGTTGCGCGCCGACGTCATCCTCACCGGCGTGCTGATCTACGAAGTGCTGATGGAGGATTTTAATTTTCCCGAACTGCGCGTCAGCACCCGCGGCCTGCGCTTCGCGGCGGTGATGGAATAATCATTTTGCCGCCCTCGGTGTTCTCTGTGACTCTGTGGCCAATTTATGCGAGTCTTGATTGTCGGTTGCGGATACGTCGGCCTGCCGCTCGGAGCGGAACTGGCGCGGCAGGGCCACGAAGTTTTTGGCCTGCGCCGCAGCGCGCTGGCGGAAGCCGAAATGAAATCCGCCGGCATCACACCGTTCCACGCAGACATCACACAGCCGGAAACGCTGGAAAATTTACCGCGTGATTGGGACTGGGTGGTGAATTGCTCCGCTTCCGGCGGCGGTGGCGCGGATGATTACCGGAAAGTGTATCTCGATGGCAACCGAAACCTCCTCGCGTGGCTCGCGGAATCGCCGCCAAAAAAATTCATCTACACCAGCAGCACCAGCGTCTACGCACAAAATGACGGAGCGATCGTGACGGAAAGTTCGCCGACAGAGCCGGAAGCGCCGACGGCACAAGTTTTGGTGGAAACAGAAAAACTGCTGCGGACAGCGGTGGCCGAACGCCAGTTCCCCGCCGTGATTCTGCGCGTGGCGGGGATTTACGGGCCGGGTCGTGGTCATTCGTTCAAGCAATTCCTGCGCGGCGAGGCGCGGATTGAAGGTGACGGCGCGCGGTGGCTGAACATGATTCACCGCACAGATTTGATCGGCGTCATCGTCGCGGCACTGGAACGCGGCACGCCGGGGGAAATCTACAACGCGGCGGACAACGCGCCGGCGAGCCAGTTGGAATTTTTTATCTGGCTGGCGGCGGAGTTACAGCAACCGTTGCCGCCGAAAGTCGCGGCGGATGCCGAGGTCTGGCGCAAGCGCGGCGTGACAAACAAGCGCGTCAGCAATGCGAAACTGCGTGCGGAACTGAAATACGAATTCAAGTTCCCTGATTTTCGCGCCGGCTATGCGGCAGAAATAAGCCGGCTGGCAACGGAAAATTTTCCGGCGGGGTAAAAATGAATAAGCGCTGAAGCGGCGCGAACCGTTTCAACGCTTGAGAAATTGCCGGGCAAATCAGACCGCGCTGTCGCCCTTTTCCTCGGTGCGGATGCGGATGACTTCTTCGAGCGTGGAGACAAAGATTTTTCCGTCGCCGATCTTGCCAGTCTTCGCGGCCTTGATGATGGCGGCCACGGCGGCGTCCTTCACGTTGTCAGGCACGGCGGTCTCGATCTTGATCTTGGGCAGGAAATCCACAGTGTATTCGCTGCCGCGATAGATTTCCGTGTGGCCCTTCTGACGACCAAAGCCCTTGACCTCACTGACGGTCATGCCTTGGATGCCAAGCTCGTTGAGGGCGTCTTTGACTTCGGTAAGCTTGAACGGCTTGATGATGGCTTCAATTTTTTTCATAGATTTTATTCATTGTAGGCACGTTCCCCGTGCTGTGACAAGTCGAGGCCGACACTTTCGTCCTCCTGATCCACGCGCAGGCCGACGGTGGCATCCACGATCTTCACGATGATGAACGTCCCCGCCGCGCCCAACGCCGCCGTGAACAGCACGCCGATGAGCTGGTTGATGAACTGGTGCGACCCGCCCGCCAGCGAAACCGCCACGCCGTTCGCGTGAAAAGTATTGGCGATGGCCGGGTTCACTTCCGCGCTGGCGAGAAAACCGAGCATCAACATGCCGATAACGCTGCCGACGCCGTGAACGCCAAACACATCCAGCGAGTCATCGTAATTGAAAATGGATTTGATTTTCGTGACCGCCGTGTAGCAGATGATGCCGGCCATGAGGCCGATGCAAAACGCCGCCGGAATCGTGACGAAACCGGATGCCGGCGTGATTGTCGCCAGTCCCGCGACCATGCCAGCCGCCGCGCCGAGGACGCTGGGTTTCCCTTTCAATTTCAATTCCATCGCCGCCCAGCTCAACGCCGCCGCCGCCGCCGAGAAGTGCGTGGCCGCAAAGGCGCTCGTCGCCAGCGAGCCAGCGTTCAACGCGCTGCCGGCGTTGAAACCAAACCAGCCGACCCACAACAGTCCGGTGCCGACAAGCGACAACACGACGTTGTGGGGCACCATCGGTTCATGCGGAAAACCATCGCGCTTGCCGATCATCAACGCGAACACCAGCGCCGACACGCCGGAGCTGATGTGAACGACCGTTCCGCCCGCGAAATCCAGCACGGGGATTTTTCCGCCGAGCGCCCAGTTGAAAAATCCGCCCTTGCCCCAGACCATGTGACACAGGGGAAAATAGATCAGCACCGTCCACAGCAGCATAAATGCGACGTAGCCCTTGAACTTCACGCGTTCCGCCACCGCGCCGCTGATGAGTGCCGGCGTGATGATGGCGAACATCATCTGGAACAGCATGAACGTCTGCGCCGGGATCGTCGGCGCATAATCCGGGTCAGGCACGGCCCCGACACCTTTCAGAAACAGGTGTGTCAGCGGGTTGCCGCAAAAAGCATTGCCAGGCGCGAACGCCATACTGTAACCGAACACCATCCACACCGCCGAAATCAGCGCCATCAGAATCAGACTGTGCATCATCGTGGACAAAACGTTTTTCGTCCGCACCAGACCACCGTAAAACAGGATTAAACCAGGCGCGGTCATCATCAGCACCAGCGCGGCGCTGGCGAGCAGCCAAGCGTTGTCGCCCGTGTTAATCGTGACCAGCGGCGCGACCGGCGACTGGATTTGCGGAGTGTTATCGGCTCCAAAAGCTGAAAAACCAATCAGGAGCAGGCATGAAGAAATGAAAAACAATCGTCTCAACCAATGAGTGGAATTCATGGACGCGGAGTTCACCAAAAAACCGCTTTCGTGTCAACGCACCGGCGAAAAAAAATTTAGCGCCCGATTCAAATTATATGCGAACAACACGCTCAAAATTCCTAAAAACCACAATTGCAATGCGGTTTTCTTGACCCGTGCCGTGAAAGACGCAAGACTGCCATCGAAATATGGCGACCAAAACCATCATCAAACCCGCGCAATCGCCCGCCGCTGTCGGCCCATACAACCACGCCGTCCGAGTTGGCGACCTGCTCTTCTGCGCCGGACAGATTCCAATTGAGCCGGCCACCGGCAACCTTGTTACCGGCGACATCAAGGCACAGACCGAGCGCGTGCTGCAAAATGTGAAGGCGATTCTGGACGATCAGAAGCTCACGTTCGCCAGCGTCGTGAAAAGCACGGTGTTCATGACCAATCTCGGCGACTTCGCCGCGATGAACGAAGTTTACGCGAAGTATTTCACGGAAAATTTCCCGGCACGCTCCACCGTGCAAGTCGCTGCGCTGCCCAAAGACGCGAATGTGGAGATCGAAGTCATCGCGCATTTCTAAAATGTCCAACGGCACGTATTTATTGATTGGTTTGATTGTCGGTGGCGGCCTCGGCCTGCTCATCGGCTGGCTGATTAGCGGACGCAAACAAACCGTCCCACCGGCGGACGCACGGCTGGAAACTGAATTGCGCCAGCAACTCGCGCAGCGCGAGGCGGAATTGAACCAGTCGCGCGAACAGGTTACGCAAATAAAAACCAATCTCGCCACCGCGCAGGCTAACCAGGCGGCGGCGGAAAGAATCCTCGCCGAGCAAAAGGCGCTGCACGAACAAACCTTGCGCGACGCCAAAGCTTCACAAGAAAAGGCGATTGCCGATTTGCGCGAGGCCTTCAAGGCGTTGAGCGCCGACGCGCTGAAGCAATCCGCGCCGGAGTTTTTGCGGCTGGCCGAGGAGCGATTTGGCAAATTTCAGGAAACGGCGAAAGGCGATCTCGCCCAACGGCAAGAAGCCATCAAGGGTTTGGTCGAGCCGCTCAAGCAGCAGCTCGAAACGTATCAGAAGAATTTGCAGCAGGCCGCCGCGGCGCAGTCCGGCGCGCTGGGTGAGGTGAAAAAACATTTGGAAACCCTGGCGCAATCCAACGTGATGCTCGCGGCGGAAACGGCGCAGTTCCGCTCGGTGCTGAAATCAAACCAGGCGCGTGGCAAGTGGGGCGAGGAAACACTGCGGCGCGTCGTCGAGGCGGCGGGCATGAGCGCGCATTGCGATTTCACCGAACAGACCCAAAGAGACGACAAGAAACCCGATCTCATCGTGAAACTGCCCGGCGACCGCTTCATCATCGTGGATGCGAAGGTGCCGGATCTGGATTTTTTGAACGGACTGGAGAGCGCGGATGAAACCAAACGCACCGCCGCGCTGGCCGAGCATGCGGCGAAATTGAAGGCCACCATCAAGGCGCTGGCCGACCGCGATTATCCGGCGCAGTTCAAGAACGCGCTGGATTACGTCGTGCTCTTCGTGCCGGCGGAATCGCTGTTCAGCGCGGCGCTGGAAGGCGACCACGATTTGATCGTATGGGCGGCGGAAAAAAGGATTTTGCTCGCGACGCCGGCCTCGCTCATCGCGCTGTTGCGTTCCGTGAGCGTGAGCTGGCAGCAGCACGCGCAAACGGAGAACGCGCAGAAAATCGCCGAGGCAGCGCAGGAGCTGTTCATGCGCGTGGTCACATTCACGGAGCATCTGGAAAAAATCCGGGGCGGACTGGACGCGGCCAACCGGGCATTCAATCAGGCCGTGGGCAGCTACGAATCGCGCATCAAACCTTCGGGCGAAAAACTGCAGAAACTCGGCGGCGGCACTGGCGGAAAAGATATGGTCGAGTTGCCGCCGCTAGACGCCACGCTACGCCTGCCGACGGCGGCCTGATCACCACACTTTGAGGTTGAGCACGCCGGTGCCGGGGGTTTCAAACGGGCCGGGCGTGGGATTGATTTTATTCCGCTGCCTCCCGAAATAGTCTGTATTCACCTTCAGCGACGAGCCGTCGGCGTTTTCATAAGGCAGGTTCGCGATCTTCGCCCTGCCGAGCAGTTCGGTCGTGACGGGCTTGCGCGAGGTGGTCACCCACGTTTTGTCGAAATTGATTTCGAGACGAAAGCCATCGGCATCTTCAACCAGCTTGATGCCGGGATTGAAGTCCGGCAGAACCAGCGGAGTTGACTCCTGTGTGGAGGGCTTCGCGCCGCCCACGAAGACATTGCCGCTCATGCACACCGGCATGGCCGCCGTGTCGTATGTCGTCAGGCTGGTCTGCTGCGCCATCAGATTGTTGTAATAACGGTCATCGCCGCTCGGATTGCCATGCAGTCCCGCCACGACGGTGGAGTGCGCCGGATGATACGGCGTTTCGCGCCGTTCGGTGTGGATGACGCGCACCGCGCCGACCATCAGGTTATGAACATAGGCGCCACCCTGGGAATTGACGAGCAGAGAGCGCGGCGAAAGGAAGAGGTTGTTGTCCACGAGAAACGGCCCGTGGTTCACTTCCACGAACAAATCCTCCCGCGTGAGGTTGTCGTGCAGCAGGTTTCTGGTCACGCGCGTGCCTTGCGCCATCCAGTCCAGCCAGATTCCCCGACAGGTGCGATAGATGTGATTTTGACTGATCGTGACATCAATCGCCCCGTGGAACTTGATGCCCGCCATCTCCGCCCCGGTGAACAACTGCCGCACATGGATGTCGTGGATGACATTGCCGGTGACGGCGCTAAACGCGCAACCGAGGCTGCCGACGATGCCGCCCTGCTCGCAATGGGAAATCTCATTGTTGCGGACGAGGTGGTGGCCGATGTTTTCCTTCGTCCACGGGATGACCTGAGCGTGGGCGCGCTCGATGGTCTTGACGTAGCCCTCGGCGGTATCGGCGGAGGTGTTGTCGAACTCGTCACCGTATTTGCCCAGCGTGATGCCGGCGCAAATCGAGTGGCTGATGACGTTGCTCTCGATGATCCAGCCTTTGCTCCAATGCGTGCCGATCAAGCCAATCTGCTCCGCCGTCGGCGGTGCCCACGGCGTGGCGGCGTGGCGCAGGATGAAACCACGGACGGTGATAAAATTCCGGCCCGGCTTGTCCGGATAGAACACGGTCTGGCGCACGTTGATTTCCACGAGTTGCTCATTCGGATTCACGCCCTTGAATTGCGCCTGGATCACGGTGTTGATCGCATCCACCTCGGCAAACCACAGCGCGTTGGACCCGACCGGTTTCAAAACGTCATCCAGTCTGGCCGCCTCCACCAGCCATTCGCCATTGAGATAGACCGCGCCGGTGTGATGCCTGCGCCCCTTGTCTTTGAACCAATCGCCACGGATGAGATCGTTGTAAGGATTAAAGCTGCCGAAAAACGCATTGGGCACCGTCACTTGCCAGACATCATCCTGAAGCCTGACCCAGTTCGTGATGGCTTCCGAACCTTTGATCTCCACCCGCTCGCCCGGTGCCGCCTGATAGACAATGCGCTTCCGGTCGGACGTGCCGCCGCGCGGCGGGTTCACGCGTTCGCGATAGACGCCCTGATGCACGGTGATGACGTCGCCCGGCTGCGCCGCTTGGGCGGCCGCAGAAATCGTGGAGAACGGTTTTGCCCGTGAGCCGTCGCCCTGAACATCACTGGCGGCGGACACATGGATTTCTCGGGCGACCAAGGTTTGGGCCAACAACAAAAAAGCACAGGCAATCAGGTTTTTCATGATTCTAAGCGGTTCATATTTTGACGAATAAAACACCAACGCACACCTGCGGCCGAAAGCCGGTGGTTTTCACACAGGGAACGTCACGATATTAGTTCGCTATGACTGAAAGGCAAGTTTCAGCCGCCGGCGGCAGTGTCTTGGTTAGCAGCGGAAACGCCGCCACGACACGGCGCTTGCCAGCGGTGCGATTCTTGGCATGATTAAATCATGAACCGCTTACTCGTTTTTGCCTTCGGCTTCCTCGTCTCGTTCAACCTTTTGGCCCGCGAAGACACGCGGCTGGATTCGGGCTGGCGTTTCCTGCAGCAGGACGCAACCAACGCCGAACAGTCAGGTTTCGACGACAGCCAGTGGCAGACCGTCTCCATCCCGCACAATTGGGGCTGGGAGGATGCGCAGCAGGGAAAAGATTTTTATCGCGGGCCGGGCTGGTATCGCCATGCGCTGGACATCAGCACGCCGGCAAAGGGCAAACGATACTTTTTACGGTTCGAGGCGGCGAGCCAGGTGGCCGCTGTCTATGTGAATGGAACGCCGGTCGGCGAACATCGCGGCGCGTTCGGCGCGTTCTGCTTTGAGATCACGAAGCAGCTTTCCGACACCGGCACGAATCTGCTCGCGGTGCGCGTGAGCAACGCGCCGGAACCGGATATCGCGCCGCTGGCCGGGGATTTTTCCGTCTATGGCGGCTTGTATCGTCCGGTGCACTTGATCGTGACCGGGGCGGAAAACTTCTCGCTGACCGATCACGCCTCGCCGGGGGTCGCCTGGCTGCAAACCAGCGTCACCAAGGAACAGGCGGTGCTGGACGTGACAGCGCAGGTCTCCAACGGCACGACCAACAAACAACCCCTGACGCTCGTTGCCACCCTGTTTGACGCGAACGGAAAATTGATCGTGAGCAACGCAGAAGCCATCGTCCTGACGCCGCGTTTTGACACGCCGTTCTATCTCCATGTGACCGTGCCGCAGCCGCATTTGTGGAACGGTCGCAAGGATCCGTATCTTTACCGGGCGGTCGTGGAACTGCGTTCGGGGCAGCAACTGGTTGACATCGTGGAACAGCCCATCGGCCTGCGATCCTATGCGATCGACCCCGAGAAAGGATTTTTCCTCAACGGCCAGCCGTATGCCTTGCACGGCGTCAACCGGCATCAAGACATGATCGGCAAGGGCTGGGCGATCACCGAGGCGGACATGGAGCATGATGTGGCCACGTTGAAGGAGATCGGCGCGACGGTCGTCCGCTGCTGCCATTACCAGCACCGCGATTATTTCTACAGCCTGTGCGACCGCGCAGGCATCCTCGTCTGGGCGGAGATACCGCAGGTGGATCTGGTGCATGACACACCGGAGTTTGAAAACACCTCGCGCAACCAGTTGCTGGATCTCATCCGCCAAAACCTCAACCATCCCGCGATCTTCGCCTGGAGCCTCGGCAACGAGATCGGCAACGGCCGCACCGACGACCCGCATCGCGAACTGCAGGATTTGAACCGCGTCGCCCACGGCGAAGACCCCACCCGCCTGACCACCATGGCCACCTGCCGCCCGAATTTGCCGCAGATGAACACGATTCCCGACCTGCTCGGCTGGAACATCTATCCCGGCTGGTATCGCAGCTCCAAGGAAGCCTACGGCCAGGAATTGGACCGGTTGAAAAGCACCAGCCACAACGGCGGCTTTGCCCTGAGCGAATACGGCGCCGGCGCGAACACCGCCCAGCATGAACAAAATCCCAAACAGCCCAAGCCCAAAGGCCCGTGGCATCCGGAAGAATGGCAGGCGGAAGTCCACGAAGCCGCCTGGGCCGCCATCAAGTCACGGCCGTTCATCTGGGGCAGTTTCGTGTGGGTCATGTTTGATTTCGCGGTCGGCTCGCGCCATGAAGGCAGTCAGGACGGCCTGAACGACAAGGGCCTCGTCACCCGCGACCGCCAGACCAAGAAGGACGCCTTCTATTTTTACAAAGCCAACTGGTCCGCCGAGCCGGTGCTTTACCTCACCAGCCGCCGCTTCACAGAACGCACCAATGCCATGACCAGCGTGAAGGTTTATTCCAACGCCAAACAGGTGGAACTGCTGGTCAACGGCACTTCGCTCGGCAAAATCAGCACCGGAACCAACGGCGTCTTTGTCTGGCCCACGGTCAAATTGGCTCCCGGCAAAAACCATGTCGAAGCCCGCGCCAAGCATGCCGGCAAGAACTTAAGCGATGAATGCTTCTGGACGCTGAAAAAGAACTGAGCAGCAGCAGCGGTCATTTTTTCTGCGATACTTTTTCCGGCGCAGAATTGGTGTCCACAAAATCTATCGAGGCGGAGTTGATGCAGTAGCGCAGGCCAGTCGGCGCGGGGCCGTCCTCAAAAACGTGCCCCAGATGGCTGCCGCAGTTCGCACACAGGACTTCCGTGCGGTGCATCCCAAAGCTGTGGTCGTCGCGGGCGATGACCTTGCCTTGCGCGGCGATCTCGGAAAAGCTCGGCCAGCCGCAGCCGGAATCAAACTTGGCGTCGGCCTTGAACAAGACCTCGCCGCAGGCGGCGCAGCGATACACGCCCGGCTCCTTGGTGTTCCAATATTTGCCGGTGAAGGGCCGCTCCGTGCCGGCTTCGCGCAGAACGTGATATTGTTCGGGCGTCAGGCGCTGGCGCCATTCGGCCTCGGTGAGTTGCAACGGGAATTTCATGGTGGAGTTGGTGGCATTGGTCATCGCGGCCGGCGGGTTCGGCGGCGCGGCGTTGCAGCCGGCGGCAAACAGCAGCGCGCCGGCCACGACCGCGACCGAGATGGTTGGGAGCATCGCCTGGTTCATGACCGCGTGAATCTGCTTCAGGTCGCGCACTTTTTCAAATGCAGATTGAAAATGATTTCTTTGGCCGGCCGGTTCGGCTAACAATGGACGGACAAATCCACATCCCATCATGCTTGACCGCCGCGATTTTTTGAAACTGTCGTCCACCGCCGCGCTCGGTGCGGTGTTCTCCCGAATGCCGGCGATGGCCGGGCCGTTCACGCGCGAAGATTTTGACCACCTTGTTCCCGCCGATAAAAAACTTTCGCCAGCGTGGGTGAAATCACTTTTCGAGCGCGGCACGCCGGAAACACTGCGCGGTAGCGATCTTAAATATGTCGGCATGCCCATCGGCGGCATCGGCGCGGGCCAGCTCTATCTCGGCGGCGACGGCCGGCTCTGGCACTGGGATATTTTTAATCAAAGTGCCAAAACCGGTTCGGAGCATTATGCCAAGCCGCCCCTGCCCGATTCGCCACTCCGGCAAAATTTCTCGCTGCAACTGGGCGGCAAAACGGTTTCGCTCGACCGCGATGGTTTTGCCGGCGTCTCCTTTCGCGGCGAATATCCCATCGGCACCGTGGAATACGCCGACCCCGCCGTGCCGCTGGCGGTCAAGCTGGAGGCGTTTTCGCCGTTCATCCCGCTGAACACCGACGATTCCAGCCTGCCCGCGACGATCCTGCAATTCACCTTGCGCAACAATTCCACCGCACCGGTGGACGCGACCCTGACCGGCGAACTGGAAAATGCCGTCTGCCTGGACCGCCGCTGGCAGTCTGACCGGTTGCGCAACCGGATCGTCCGCGAATCCGGCCTGACGACGTTGCTTTGCTCGGCGGAACAGTCCACCACGCCCCAACCGCACCGCCCGGACATTGTCTTTGAAGATTGGAACAAAGAAAGCTACGCGGGCTGGAAGGTGGAAGGCACGGCGTTCGGCAGCGGCCCGATAAAAAAATCTGACATACCCGCTTACCAAGGCGATGTGGGCGGCGACACCCCGCGCGTCGTCAATTCCCATGCCACCGCGCCCGGTCATTCGGTCTCGGAAAAAGACAGCGCCACCGGCAAGCTCATCAGTCGTGAATTTGTCATCGAACGCGATTTCATTGCTTTCTGGATCGGCGGGGGCACGGGTTGGTCCACCACCCAACTTGGCTTGTCACTATTTGTAGAAGGCCGCTTCATAAAAAAAATCACCGGGCAATCCCGCAACAACATGTCGTTGCAATATGTGGATGTGCGTTCATATTTCGGAAAGAAAGCCCATGTCGAAATCATTGATGACGTCACCATTTCTTGGGGCAATGTCGGTGTCGGTAAAATCGTGTTCACCGACCAGCCCGACACGGCCATCGCACTAGAAGAACTGCCGGATTTCGGCACGATGAGCCTGGCGCTCTTGGGCGAACCGGCGGATGAAGCCAGTGCCGACGCGACCGCGCCATTTCCTGAAAAATTATCCGGCACGCTCGGTCGCAAACTCAAACTCGCCCCCGGTGCCTCGGCCACGGTGACGTTCGTCGTGGCCTGGCATTTCCCGAACCTTTCGCTCGGCGGCGCCTTGCAAAAGGCAGGCCGTTATTACGCCGGAAAATTTTCTTCCGCGCACGCCGTCACGCAATATGTCGCGCAGAACTTCGCCCGCCTTGAATCGCAGACGAAATTGTGGCGCGACACCTGGTATGACTCGACGCTGCCGTTCTGGTTTCTTGACCGGACAATGCTCAACACCTCCATCCTCGCCACCTCGACGTGCTACCGGTTTGCGAACGGCCGGTTTTACGGCTGGGAAGGCGTCGGTTGCTGCGCGGGAACCTGCGGCCACGTCTATCATTATGCCCACGCGGCGGCGCGGCTGTTTCCGGATCTGGAACGCGACACGCGCGAACGCGTGGACTTCGGCCTGGCCCTGCAACCCGATGGGGCCATTTATTTTCGCGGCGAGTTCAACAAGATTCCCGCCGTGGACGGACAGTCCGGAACGATTTTGCGCGCGCTCCGTGAACACCAGATGACGCCGGATGGAAAATTTCTCCAGCGCAACTGGCCGAAGATCAAGCTGGCCACGCAATGGCTTATCGCCAAGGACGCCAACAACGACGGCCTCATCGAGAACAACCAGCACAACACGCTCGACAGCGACTGGTATGGCAAGGTGGCGTGGTTGAGCGGACTGTATCTCGCGGCGCTGCTGGGCGCGGCAGAGATGGCGGATGAAGTCGGCGACCAGGAATTTGCGAAACAATGCCGCGATATTTTTGAAACCGGCCGAAAAAATCTGGTTGCGCAGCTCTTTGATGGCGATTACTTCGTCAACGAGGTTGACCCGAAACATCTCGACGCGATCAATTCCGGCACCGGCTGCGAGATTGACCAAGTGTTCGGCCAGAGCTGGGCGTTTCAGATCGGCCTGCCACGCGTGCTGCCGGAAAAGGAAACCGTCACCGCGCTGAAATCGCTCTGGCGTTACAATTTTTCGCCGGACGCCGGCGATTATCACAACCAAATGGGTTCGGGCCGGTGGTATGCGATGGCGGGTGAAGCTGGTTTGCTTATGTGCACGTTTCCGCGACGTGACTGGGACTTTGCCAAAGCGGCGGGCAAGGGAAACCCCAGTTTTGTCGGCTATTTCAACGAGTGCATGAACGGCTTCGAGCATCAGGTCGCCGGCCACATGATTTGGGAAGGCCTGACGCTCGAAGGCTTGGCGGTGGAACGTGCCGTGCATGACCGTTATCACGCCGCGCAGCGCAACCCGTGGAACGAGATTGAGTGCGGCGACCACTACGCGCGCAGCATGGCCAGCTACGGCGTGTATCTGGCGGCGAGCGGCTTTGAATATCACGGCCCCAGGCAGCACATCGGCTTCGCACCCAGACTGTCGCCGGAAAATTTTAAATGCGCCTTCACCGGGGCCGAAGGCTGGGGCAGCTTCAACCAGAACTTGGAAAACGGCCGGTTGTCGGCGGCCATCGCCGTGCGTTGGGGAAAATTGAAGTTGAAGACCGTCGCGCTCGAAAATGCGGAGGGCGTATCCGTCCACGTTTCGTCAGGGGCCCGGACTTTGCCTGCAACCTTGGCGCGCACCGAAAAAAAAGTTCTGATCACGCTGGGTCAGCCGCTGGAAATTTCGGCTGGAGAAAAACTCGAAATTATTGTTGCCTGATTTCCGGCCAAACGAAACTTTAACATGAAAATCCTGCACCCGCTCGCCCTGATTTTATTTATGACCACCACCGCCTTCGCCGCCGAAAACTGGAAAGCCAAACTCCAAACCGAACTGCCGCGGCTCGGCCACCGCAACTGGATCGTGGTCGCCGACGCCGCCTATCCGCTCCAGACCGCACCGGGCATCGAGACCATTTGCGCCGACGCAGATCAGGTGACGGTGGTGAAGGAGGTTCTGGCCGCGCTGGGCAGGACGAAACACGTCAAGCCGACGATCTACACCGACACGGAAATGAAATTTGTCGCGGAAAAAAACGCGCCCGGCATCAGCGCGTATCGCGACGCGCTGGCGAAGATTCTTGCCAACCAGCCGGTGCAGGCGCTGCCGCACGAACAGATCATCGGCAAGCTCGACGAAGCCGGAAAAACCTTCAAGGTGTTGCTCATCAAGACACCGCTGACGCTGCCCTACACGTCCGTTTTCTTCCAGCTTGAATGCGGCTACTGGAACGCCGCGGCAGAAAAAGAACTCCGCGATGCCTTAAAATAATTTCCGACCCATGAAAATCTCCATCAGCGAACTCATGGCCCGCAGCGGCGTGGCCTTCGGCACCAGCGGCGCGCGCGGTCTGGCGACGGCGATGACGGATTCCGTTTGCTACGCCTACACGAAAGGCTTTTTGCAATACCTCGAAGCCATCGGTGAACTCCGACGCGCGGGCGAGCGCGTGGCCGTGGGCGGCGATTTCCGGCCCAGCACCGACCGCGTGATGGCCGCCGTCTGCTGCGCCGCCGATGACATGGGCTATCGCGCTGTAAATTGCGGCAAAGTGCCGTCACCGGCGGTGGCGCTGTTCGGTTTGGAAAATAAAATTCCGGCGATTATGGTCACCGGCAGCCACATCCCCGACGACCGCAACGGCATCAAGTTCAACAAGGCCACCGGCGAAGTTTTGAAGGACGATGAAAAAGGCATGAGCAGCCAGATCGTCGAACTGGACGACGCACTCTTCGGCGCGGATGGGAATTTCGCGCAGCCGAAACCCGCACCGGAGGTTTCACCCGTCGCCGGTGAAAATTATGTGATGCGCTATCTGAATTTTTTTAGCCACGACGCGCTGAAAGGCCTGCGCGTCGGCGTTTATCAGCACTCCGCCGTCGGGCGCGATGTGCTGGTGAAAACTCTGTCGCACCTCGGCGCGGAAGTCACGCCGCTCGGTCGTTCGGAAAAATTTATTCCGGTGGACACCGAGGCCATCCGCCCCGAAGACGTGCAACTGGCGCGTGAATGGGCGGCGACCGGCAAATTTGATGCGCTGGTTTCCGCCGACGGCGACAGCGACCGTCCGCTGGTCAGCGATGAACGCGGCGAGTGGCTGCGCGGCGATGTCGCCGGCATCTTGTGCGCGAAATTTCTCGAAGCTGATTCCATCAGCACGCCGGTGAGTTGCAACACCGCCGTGGAAAAATGCGGCTGGTTTCGCGACATCCGCCGCACGCGCATCGGCTCGCCGTTCGTCGTGGTCTCGATGCTGCAAGCTTCCGCTGCCGGTGCGAAACGCGTCGTTGGCTACGAAGCGAACGGCGGTTTTCTGCTGAACTCGGATATCGAAACCGGCGGCAAAAAACTCCGCGCACTGCCGACGCGCGACGCGGTGATCGTGATGCTCGGAATCTTGCTACTGGCCAAGGCACAGCGGAAAACCGTGTCACAACTCGCCGCCGGTTTGCCAGCGCGGTTCACCGCCAGCGACCGGCTGAAGAATTTTGCCACCGAAAAAAGCCAGGTGATTCTGGCGAAGTTCAATTCCGGTTCCGAAGCCGCCGACAAAACGGCGATTGAAAAAATGTTCGGCAGTATTTGCGGCACCGTCGCGGCGCTGAACCGCACCGACGGTCTGCGCATCACGTTCGCCAACGAGGAAGTCATCCATCTGCGCCCGTCCGGCAACGCGCCGGAATTCCGCTGCTACGCCGAGGCGACGAGCGACGCCCGCGCCCGCGAAATCACCGCACTGGCGCTGGCAAAATTGTTGGCCTGATTTTTAATGTCCCGCCGGTGCGGGTTTGGCCGGCCCGGTCACGCGCTTGAACAGGAAAATCAGCGGAATCCCGCACACGGCCAGCGCGCCGAACAGCCAAAAATTATCCACATACGCCCACAGGTGCGCCTGCTGGTCGAGCAGTGAATAGACGGCGGCGTAGGCCTGATGCGTAGCGGTGGCCGGATCGGTGTGTTGGGCCAGCTGATGTTTCGCCGCCGCCAGTTGCTGCACAAACGCCGGGTTCGTCGGCGTCAGATGCCCGACCATCAATGCCTGGTGCGACTGCGCGCCGCGCGCGAGCATGGTGGTGACAAACGCGATGCCGATGCTGCCGCCGAGGTTGCGCATGAGATTGTAGAGACCGCTGGCGTTGCCGATCTGATGCTGGCTCAACTGGCTCATGGTCGCCACGGTCAGCGGCACGAAGATGAAGCTGATGGCGATGCCGTTCACGACGCTCGGCCAGATGACGTTGATGCGCGCGACCTGCAGATTGATGCCGGCCAGCATGAACGACGACACCGCCAAGAGCGTGAAGCCGAAGAATAACATCCATTTGCCGCGCACTTTGCCAACGAGCCGGCCGACGATGGCGGTGGTGACGAACGCCGCCAGACCGCGCGGCGACATCGCGTAGCCGCTTTGCAACGCGGGATAACCCATCAGCGTTTGCAGAAACAGCGGGATGGACGCGGTGGTGCCGTAAAGGATCGCCGCCAGCGTGGTCATCAATATCAGGCCGACGGTGAAATTGCGGTTTTTGAACACGCGTAAATCCACCAGCGGATGATCCGTCTGAAATTCCCACCAGACGAACGCAAAAAAGGCCGCCACCGACGCAAACGTGAACCAGCGCACCCATTCCGCGCCGAACCAGTCGGCTTCCTGACCCTTGTCCAAAACGATCTGCATCGTCGCCAGCCACACCGCCAGCAGCGCGAACCCGATGTAATCAATCGTCGCCTGGACGTCGCGTTTGATGTAGGGCGGATCTTCCACGACCCACTTCGCCATCAGCACCGCAAAAATTCCCACCGGCACGTTGATGTAAAAAATCCAGCGCCACGAATAGCTGTCCGTGATCCAGCCGCCCATCGTCGGGCCGAGAATCGGTGCCACCACCACGCCCTGCGCGAACACCGCCATCGCCGCGCCGCGTTTTTGCGCCGGAAAACTTTCGAGCATGATGGACTGCGCGATTGGCACCATCGCGCCGCCGCCCAGCCCCTGCAAAATCCGCGCGATTACCAGCGTCGGCAAATCCCACGCCAGCCCGCACAGCGCCGACGCGAACGTGAACATCACGATGCACGAAAGTAAAACCCGTTTGCGGCCGAAGTAATTTCCCAGCCAGCCGGTCATCGGCAAGACGATGGCGTTGGCGACGAGATAGCTCGTCAGCACCCAGGTCGCCTCCTCCGGCGTGGCCGACAAACCACCGGCGATGTGCGGCAGCGCGATATTGGCGATGGACGTGTCGAGCACCTCCATGAACACCGCCATCATCACCGTGAGCGTGATCAGCCACGGATTGTGGCGCGGCTGCCAGACCGGTTGCGAGGCGTCGGCCATGGAAAATTATTTGGCGGTGGAATTGCGCCGCGTGACCAAAATGAAAAGGAAGGCCGAACCACCGGCAAGGATGACGGCGAGCAACGCCGCCGCCCACGCGGGGAAAACGAATTGGCTCGTCTGCACTTCCGGCGTCACCGACAGACCAGGGCCGATGACTTTGTCCGCCGGCAGCGGTTCGTCAAAAACGATTTTCACCGGCACACGCTGGACGACTTTCACGAAATTGCCGGTGGCGTTTTCCGGCGGCAACAAGCTGAACTGCGCGCCGCTGCCGGCCTGAATACTTTCCACCTTCGCGGAAAATTCACGGCCACCGAGCGCGTCAATCGCCACCGTCACCGGCTGGCCGGGCCGCATGTTTTTCAATTGCGATTCCTTGAAGTTCGCCACCACCCAGACTTCCGCCGGCACGAGCGACAGGATCTGCTGGCCGGCTTGGAGATAATCGCCGGCTTCGACGGCCTTGCGCGTGACGCGGCCAGCCGCCGGTGCGAAAATTTTCGTGTAAGCCAGATTGATTTTGGCGGCGGCGATATTCGTCTGCGCCTCCTGCCATTGCGCCTGTGCGGTGCCGGCCTGCGCCCACGCGGCGGCGAGCATGCGATTGGCTTCCTCGACGCGGGAACTCGCTTCCAGCACATTTTCCTGCGCGGATTTCCAATCTGCCTGTGCCTTGGTGGTCGCGGCTTGCGTGGTGTCGAATTCCTGCGGCGAAACGGTTTTTTGTTTCAGCAAATCCTGCGCGCGCGCGAAATCCGCCTGCGCCTTTTTGGCGGTGGCCTCGGCGGCGTCCGCGTCGGACTGCGCCTTGCGCGCGTCAGCTTCGGCGGTGGTGACTTTCGCCTGCATCAACTGCCACGCGGCCAGCATGGTTTTGTAGCTGGCCTGCTGCGCGTCCGCCGCCGTCGTTTTTTGCGCGACGGTCATGGCGTAATCCGCCGGGTCCATTTCCACCAGCAAATCATTCGAGCGCACCAACTGGTTGTCCAAAACGTGAACCGCCGCCACCTGACCGGCAATGCGCGGTGCGATGGAAACCACGTGGCCAGCGATAAACGCGTCGTCGGTGGATTCGTGCGTGAACACGTCCGCGAGATAGCCGATGCCAAAATAAAGCGCCACCGCCAGTGCGCCGGTGGCGGGCCAGAGCAGCCAGGTTGTTTTAGCTCCCGGTGCGGTCGCCGGAGTTGAAACCGCCTCATTCATAAATCATCATTCCTCCGTCGCGCTCACTACCGCTTCACCGGCGTGATCTTTGGCGATCAACAGATAAATCGCCGGAATCACCAGCAACGTGAAAATAGTGCCGAGCGCCATGCCGGAAACGATGACGAGACCGATGGAATTTCGCGCCGCCGCACCGGCACCGGTGACGAGCGTGAGCGGAAAATGGCCGGCAACGGTGGCGACGCTGGTCATCAGCACCGGCCGCAACCGCAGCAGCGAGGCTTCGCGGATGGCGACAAGTTTCGGGCGGCCCGCGCGCTGGAGTTCGTTGGCGAACTGCACGATGAGAATGCCGTTTTTTGACACCAGCCCGACGAGCGTGACGAGGCCGACCTGCGAATAAATGTTCAGCGTCGTCGTCCAGCCGTTCGTCCAGAACGGAATGTTCGGGTTCGGAAATTTCAGGAAACAGAAAATCAGCGCACCGAACAGCGCCAGCGGCACCGAGCCGAGCAGAATGATGAGCGGGTCGCGGAAGCTGTTGAACTGCGCCGCCAGCACGAGGAAAATCAGCAGCAGCGACAAGATCAGCGCCGGCAAAAATTTGTTGCCCTCGGTCCGCAACTGGCGCGATTCACCGGTGTAATCCACGCGGTAGCCTCCGGGCAAAATTTTGGCGCATTCGCCTTCGAGAAATTTCAGCGCGGTGTCCAGCGGCACGATGGCGACGCCACTCAGCTTCACGGAATTCAACTGCTGGAACCGGTTCAGCGAGCGCGGTGTGGTTTTTTTGCTGAAGTGCGCGAACGCGCTGACCTGGATGAGCTGGTTGCCGGGGCCTTTGACGTAGGTGCTTTCGAGTTGCTCGGCGTTGAGTCGCGCGCCGCGTTTGAGTTGCGGAATCACTTTGTAGCTGCGGCCGGCGAGATTGAAGCGGTTCACATAATTGCCGCCGACGAGCGCCGCGAGATCCGAGCCGACGCTTTGTAGATCGAGGCCGAGCGCCGCCACTTTGTCGCGGTCAATGATCAGCTCCACTTCCGGCTGGTCAATCTTCGTGTCAATGATCGGCGGAAAGGCGAACATGCCGTTGGTCGCGGCCTTCTGTTGGATCTGCTGGGCAAAGGCCAAAATCTGCTCCGGCTCGGCGGTGGACGACAAGACGAATTCCACCGGGAACTGGCCGCCGCCGGGCAGCGCGGGCGGCGTGACCATAAACAGCCGGATGCCCGGCACGCCGTTCACCATCGCCTGGATCTCCGGCGTGATCTGGAACACCGTGCGCTTCCGTTCGCCCCACGGCTTGAGCACCATGCCGCTGAAACCGCTGTCGGGGAACGTCAGTTGAAACGTGTGCGCCGTCTCCGGCACCTTTTGGAATAACTCGCCGATGGCTTCCGTGTAAAACGACGTCTGCTCGATGGTCGCGTTCGCCGGCGCCTCGACGATGCCGAAGACCACGCCTTGATCCTCCGTCGGCGCGAGTTCGTTCGCCGACATCAGATACATCGGAATCGATAGCAAGCTCAGGCAAATCCAGATGGCGTAAACCGCCGGCCGCCAGTGAATCGTTTTGTCCAGCACGCGACCGTAGAAATTTTTCAGCCGCTCAAAATCGCGGTTGATGCGGCCGGTCAGGCCATGTTCCTCGCGGTCGTGATTGAGCAGCCGCGACGACATCACCGGCGAAAGCGTCAGCGCCACGATGCCGGAAATCGTCACCGCGCCGGCCAACGTCAGCGCGAATTCGCGGAACAGCGAGCCGGTCAATCCGCCCTGAAACGCGATCGGCGTGTAAACCGCCGCCAGCGTGATGGTCATGGCGATGATCGGCCCGATGAGTTCGCGCGCGCCGAACAGCG
>Ga0208872_1000142_pt1 | contig 67982 bp, 65 predicted proteins | sample CryBogCBH12Aug08_FD_185508 | JGI IMG/M metagenome (GOLD analysis project Ga0208872, IMG submission 185508) | Freshwater microbial communities from Crystal Bog, Wisconsin, USA - CBH12Aug08 (SPAdes) | ecosystem: Environmental > Aquatic > Freshwater > Lake | place: Crystal Bog, Wisconsin, USA...
TCTACTGCCCCAGTAAACACACCTGCTGCACCTGAAGCTGCGCCTTCAACAAGTTCATCAACAGCATCAACAACTACAGACTCATCTATTACAAGTAATCCAGCCACAACAAATTCTACTGCCCCAGTAAACACACCTGCTGCACCTGAAGCTGCGCCTTCAACAAGTTCATCAACAGCATCAACAACTACAGACTCATCTATTACAAGTAATCCAGCCACAACAAATTCTACTGCCCCAGCAGCTATAACTTCTCTCAATGCAAATTAAAAGAGTTTAACTATGGTTCGTAATGTAAGTGACCATCACTAGATTATATAATTGAAATGAAAAAAAAAATTTACATAAACAGAGATTATTTCACATATTTTATTTTGTATAAACAAACCAAAATCTTTGAATGCTTATCTCAAAAGGTAATACTATTAGTATATAATATGATTTATATGAAAAAATTTAATAACTACATTAAACCTTTAATAGTAATCATATTTTTTATTTTTTCAACAAGAGTTTATGCTTCTATAGGAACAATTGATAGTAATCATTATAAAGTTCAGATTTGTGAAAATGTTTTTTGTAATAAAACATCAGATTCAGCAATTAATTTCGGATATTTTTCATCTCAACCTAGCCGAAATATTACTATTACTGATTCTGAACTTACTGGCTATTTGTGGGGGCAATCTATAGGATGGGCTGTTTTAAATTGTTCAAATACATCATCAGGATGTAGTTCTTCAAATGGAAACTTTAAAGTTAATAATATACAAGGGCAATTATCAGGTTATGCTTGGGGTGAAAATTCAGGTTGGATTAATTTTGGGCCATTTACTAATAAAAGTGTAACACCTATTACAATAAACAGTTTAGGTCAATTTAATGGTTATGCTTGGAGTGAAAATTTTGGATGGATTAAATTTGATTGTACTGATCCAAATTCAGATTTTTGTGTTGTTACTAATTGGAAACCAAGCACATCAACATCTCCTCACCCTAATGGAAGACCAATTCCTTCTGATACACCTACAAATAGTATTCAACCTAGTAACAACATCGGAGTGGTAAACACAAATAGCAGTAGTTCGATTAGTAATTCAGTTCCTAAAGTGATAGTTCAAAATAAAAGTACTGGAAATGTCACAAAAATTAACCTGCCAGGAATTGTAAATACAATTGGGGTAACTCCAACTAAAATCACTCAACCAAAAGCTATATGCAAAGCTGGTCAGCCGATTGATGTTAAAATAATTTCAGGAAATTCCAAAGTATTTATGAACACCACTCCTTTGTATATATCTATTGCAAAAAGTTCTATTACTTTTACTCATACATTTTATATGACGGTATATTCTTTTTTTGCAAGCTTGAAAAATTACATTATTCTAACTGTTTATCAAATAATAAGGCTATAGTTGTTATTAGTGCATTTGCCCTATCTTACTTCTACTCATAAATTATTTTAAAATGCGAGTATGAGCAATATCTCATACATTGGCATCACCAACTACCAGAATATGCATCTTCGGTTTGGAATCAAGGAAAAGGATAGAAGTGGTCATATATACTGTATCGGTAAAACTGGGGTTGGAAAAAGTACCCTGTTATTAAACCTGGCTATTTCTGACATAAAGCACGGCAATGGTCTTGGTATCATTGACCCACATGGAGACATTTCTGAACAAATACTGGAATATATTCCAGATGACCGAATTGCTGATGTTATCTACTTCAACCCTGCAGATACAGAATTTCCAATATCCTTTAATCCACTTTGGAATGTAGCAGATAATGAAAGACATATATTAGCTTCTAATTTAGTGGGTACTTTTAAGAAGGTATGGTCAGATTCCTGGGGGCCAAGAATGGAACATATATTCCGAAATGCCATTCTTACACTGTTACATTATCCCAATGCTACCATATTAGACATCCAACCGTTATTAACCGATATAGAATTCCGCATTGAAGTCATGAGCTATTTAAAATCCGAGGCTTTAATTAACTTCTGGTACAAGGAGTTTAATCCAATGACAGCACAAATGAAGATGGAAGCCATTTCTCCTATTATTAATAAAATAGGGCTGTTTCAAACCAACCCGATTATCAGAAACATTGTCGGACAAGCTAAATCTTCGTTTAGTATAAGTGATGTAATGAATGGGAAAAAGATATTCATTGCCAATTTATCCAAAGGAGTATTAGGAGAAGATGGAACCCAGTTATTGGGCAGTATGCTGGTAACGGCTTTCCAGACAGCTGCTTTAGGCAGAGCCCAACAATCAACTGATTCCCGTTATCCTTACTACCTGTTCATTGATGAAATGCATTCCTTTGTTACCCTATCCTTTGCTGATATTCTCTCAGAGTCACGTAAATATGGTTTGTCACTATTCCTAACCCATCAATATATAGATCAGTTACAAGAGGATATCAGAAATGCCATCTTAGGTAATGTCGGAACCATTGTTTCCTTTAGAATAGGTTCCAATGATGCCAGAGTCTTAGAACAGGAATTCACTCCTGTATTTACTTTCGAAGACCTGATCAATCTTCCCCAATACCATATCTATATCAAGCTTTTAATTGATGGGACAACTTCAAGGCCTTTCAGTGCTGTTACTTTTTCTCTGACTGCCAGAAAATATAATAACAGACAGAAAATCATTGATTTAAGTAGAAAGAAATATGCAGAAGAAAGATATGTGGTTGAAATTGGAATGATTCCCAGAAAACCTGTTATTAAAAAATATGGAACTTTGTTTGGTGATTAAGATATATTAATTAAATTTATTCCATCTGTACAATCTCCCCCATTGATTCAGTTTTCCAAACTTTAGATATTTTTTGTTTTACATAACCTTTAAAATGCCATTTATGGAAAATTTAATTATTACTTTGGTCATTGTATTAATCGTAGTCTTTTTTATTAAACTTGCTAATACCGTATATATAGTACACGGACATTGGCAGCATTACTATGAAAACTTTTCATATTCAACCCAGGATTTTTATGAGCTTGTTGAAAAGTTAGTTCAAGAAAAAGGAATACCTAATCTTAATTTAAGCCGGGTAGAATATTATGAAAGTGGGTATTTTTCAGCCAAACGGCAATACTTACGAATTGAAAGAGATGATATAGTTTTTGATATTTGTGCAGCCCCATTTGCTGATGATTTCTTCATTTCTTCCTGGCGTGGTGAATTACCTGATTTTTTTAGAAAGTTCATTAATGCTATTCCAGGTATTGGAGGAATCATTGTGAACCTTCTATACAGAGAAACCTATTACCAAATTGATACTGAAGGTATGTTTGCCAGTTGTGTTCATAATTGTGTATTAGATGCTATTAAACAAATAACTGAAGGTAAAGGAATGAGAGACTTAACAGAATTGGAAAGGCAGTTTAACAGGATAGGTAAATAAGGGATTGATATGACCAATTCCGAATATCTAACCTGGCAATATTATACCTGGGAATATAGAACCCGTGGTTGGCATTTAGAAGATACTCCAGTATACATAGAACCCCCCTTCATGCCGTTTATCCATCATCTACCCCCTATTGATTATATAGATGATGGAAAGCGGCATACTTTAGCAAGCTATGCCTTGGAACTATTCAAGGGAAACCACAAAACCAAACCCAAAGAAGATTTAACTCTGGATTATGAGGAAATGGAAGTATTTCCATTTGATAATGACTCAGTGTTGAAAATCTTTCAGGTCAAGGTTCCCAAAGAAAGGAATATTACTCCGGAACGGATGAAAGCCCTGCTGACTATGATTTCATTTGATTCCGGTAGTATTTCATTTGAAATACTGGGTAATGAGAAAGAGATAATTATTCAGTTTGTTTGTCATATCCACCAGGCCTCATTACTGAAATCAAACCTCAAATCATATTTCCCTGAATTAACCCTTATTCAAGACAATCAGTCCATCTTAAATATTCTCAAAGAAGACCTGGCTTTTGCTGTAACAGACTTTGGTTTAAGAGAAGAAATATTCCGGCCCTTACCAACCTCAAAAAACTATTCCATTGATCCTTTAACCGGCTTGTTTGGCATCTTGGAAAATCTGGAAGAAAATCAGTTTGGTGGTATTCAGATACTCTTTTCAGGTGTTCTTAATCCCTGGGGTGAATGTATTGTAAATGCGGCCACCAGTTATGATGGTTCTTCATTTTTTGGAGATATGCCTGAAGCACCTAAATTGGCAATGGAAAAAGTGGCAAGCCCTCTGATTGCTGTTTGTATCCGGGCATTTGGACAAGCTGAATCATTTCAGGAAAGTGCATATGTTCTAAGGACGATAACCAATTCAATCCTGCAAAGTTCCAATGGGGCAAATAATGCACTAATTTCTTTACCAGCCGACTCATATGGCATAGAAGCCAGAATAACCGATATCTACTATCGCCAATCCCATCGGTTAGGCATGTTACTGAATGTTGATGAATTAGCCCATCTGCTGCATTTCCCATCCAGCAACATTGTCTCCCAGAAATTATTTTCCGGCCACCGGAAAACAAAAGCAGTTCCAAACATTGCCAAAAACAAGCCTTTTGTTCTTGGTATCAATTACCATAACGGCTTGGAGGAAAATGTAACTTATGGAATAGATGAAAGATTGAAGCATACCCATATCATTGGGGCTACCGGTACAGGTAAATCCACCTTAATAGCTAATCTAATCATTCAGGATGCACAAAAAGGATTAGGTCTTGTATTATTCGACCCTCATGGGGATTTGGTAGATGATGTAATTGTCCATCTACCTGAAGACCGGCTTGCTGATATTGTCTTAATTGATCCATCGGATACGGAATATCCCATTGGTTTAAACTTATTAGAAGCCCATAACGATATTGAGAAGGAAATCCTTTCCTCTGATCTGGTGGCATCATTTCGGAAACTATCCACTTCCTGGGGTGACCAGATGAATGCCGTATTTGGAAATGCAATTGTTGCGATGTTGGAAAGCAAAGAAGGTGGAACATTACATGATTTGCGTCGGTTTCTGATTGAAAAAGATTTCAGAAACAAGTTCCTTCAATCTGTATCTGACCCTTCTGTTATCTATTACTGGCAAAAAGAATTTCCATTACTGAAATCCAACTCCATTGGCCCTATTTTAACCAGGTTGGATACATTCCTGAGACCTAGGACTATCAGAAACATAGTCATTCAAAAAAATGGACTTGATTTTGAACATCTGATAAATAGCAACAAGATTATACTGGTTAAGCTATCACAGGGATTAATTGGAACAGAAAACAGTTATTTATTAGGTTCCCTGATTCTATCCAAGATTCACCAGGCTGCTTTTGCCCGTCAAAACAAATCCATCCGTAACCCTTTCTATATCAACCTGGACGAATTCCAAAACTTCATTACCCCCTCTATTAAAGAGATGTTAAGCGGTGTCAGAAAGTACAATGTAGGCTTAATTTTATCGCATCAAGACCTTCAACAATTGCAAAGAGAAGATAATGAGCTGTTAAACAGTGTATTAGGTAATACCTACACCAAAATTGTATTTAGGGTTGGTGAACCGGATGCCAAAAAGCTGAAAGAAGGTTTTGCTTCTTTTGATTTTGCTGATTTACAGAACTTAGGCAGGGGTGAAGCCATTGTTAGAATCGAGCAACCACAATATGATTGTTCACTGGATACAGTTGCATTGGCAAAGATTCCACAGGAACAATTAAAAGAAAGAATGGATTTAGTTGTCAGTCATTCAAGAAAATTATATGGTCAAAACAGAACTGAAATTGAAAAACTGTATGCTGAATCTTTAAAGTTTGAAGTTGTAGAGGAAGAAATACGGGAAGTTAAAAAGGAAGTTGAAAAGAAAGAATCCATTGCGCCAAAAAACATCATTGTTCCGGAAATCCAAAAAGTTGATATTCCTGTTCCAAAAGAAACACCAAAAGAAGATATTTCCACACACCGGTATTTACAAACTTTAGTAAAGAAGATGGCAGAAGCCAGAGGATATATTGCCACACTGGAAGTTGCTACTCCGGATGGGAATGGTAGTGTTGATGTCCTTCTTTCAAAAGAGGAAAGAACCATTGCCATTGAAATTTGTAACACAACCGATGCAGATTGGGAGATGCATAATATTTCAAAATGTGTAGGAGCTGGTTATTCCACAGTTATTTCATTAAGTGGTGATTTAAAACAACTGGAAAAAATTAAACAGAAATGTAAATCCGGTATCCCGGGATTTGAGAATCATGATATACACTTTTTCACACCAGATGCATTATTCAATTTCCTGGATATGATTAGAAAACCAGAATCCCCTACTGAGAAGACAATGAAAGGATACCGGGTAAATGTTTCTTATGACAGTATTACACCGGAAGAAATGAGCAGGAAGAGAACTTCGGTGGCTCAGGTGGTATTGAATTCGATGAATAGGATTAAGAAGAAATAATAGAAATTGTTGTTTATTACAATTCATTTTTAATTTCTGGTAATTCATCAATATTACTATATAGAAAATGTTTAGGAAAAATATTGCTGCTAATTCGTATAGTAAAATATGAAAATAAAAATGATGCTATTATTGAAATTACTATACAACTTGAAAAAGGTTTAATGATTTTGTAAAAAAGTAGAAACCCCCAAAATAATGTATTTAAATATGCAAAAAGAATTGCAATTTTTGATGTAGATATATTAGCTCCACTAATTGGGCTAGAATAATCGTTTTGTAAAGTTTTATCATAGAAAACTTTATACACTCTATTTCTAGGTTTCCATTTAAAAACCTTTTCTTCATAATGGTTTACTATATTGATAAAATTTATACTCCAATAATAATACCCCTTACTGCTCCAATACCATAGAAGGCTGATAATATAGCCTAATAATAGCAATGCAATTTCTAATAAAAATTTATCTTCAATTTCCTCATTCTTTTTTGAAGCAATTGTATAAAATGCTATAAATAATGCACTAATGGATACATAAAAATATGTCATCCATTTACTGAAATTATCATAATGAAAATTGCGAGCTTTGATTATTAGTTCATAACGCTCTTTAAGTGATGATTCTTGAGAATTAATTTCTTCCATTCAAAAGTAAAAGAACTCGTGAGTTCTATTAATAATTATTTATAATAACTAGCCTTTATTAAATTCTAATAATTTTAATATCGATATCTGAGTTAAATAAAAAGCTATTTTTTGGGAGTAGGAGGCTTTTTGGGCCCAGGTGATTGTGTTGTTGAAGTAGTATTTGGTTTGGTATTACCCTTGGTATTACCTTCATTTAAAGGTTTAATTGGTTTCTTTTCCATATTTATTATTTTTAATGAACTTCAATAATAATCGAATCTTTAGGTCTTGATAAATATACTCGATTTATTTCGTAACACAAATTAGCAGTTTCATATTCATACACCTTAACATCTCTCAGTACAATTTCTTTTATTTCATCAGTTTCTGAATAAGAATCAACAAAACCTTGATAAGTTATATTATTTTGAATGTCATGCAGAAAAATTTCAGAAACATCGGGGGATGTGAGAAAATATGAATACAAGTTTTCATCACCATATTTTGTACTAAATTGAATAAATTTGCCTAATTTGTTGATAATCTTATAGTTATCAATCCATGAACTAATAAACCCTACCAATATTGATACTCCAATTGCTTTAACTACAGCAGAAGTTGGTATAACTGGCAATGGTAGATTATCCCAAAAGCTTTTAAAATCAATATCTTGCTTGCATATGCTAAATATAAAATTTGCTAAAACATAACTTAAACCTCCAAACAAGATGGAATGAGCAACAAACTTAAAAGAATCCCATTTTTTATGTACGGTAAGTTTTTCAAATATTATAGAAGCAAGAGCACCGGGAATAAGTAGTATTATCAATTTTAATGTTAATTGAGAAATCTGCATCTTTTATATTTTTATAAAATTACATAAATGAACATTAATCAAATTCTTTTTTCTTTAATTGCACGGTAAAAAGGACTCTCTTCGTCAGGATTCGATAAAAAGCCCGCCAAATCATTGCAGGAAAATCCATACTCTCTTTATAGCACTTTGTCGGTATGGATATACCTGCAATGCCCTCCGGGGTTAAGAATTTGTCATGCTTTTTCCTCATTCCTTCCTGCGTTCAGCAACTCCTATGTCCTGTGACCACATCTCATGATCTTACCGCATTTCATTTGGTATATCTCATTTCAATGAGGTCACAGTCCACCCGTTGCCATGTAGGGCGAGCCTTGCGGCCACCATCTGCGTTACGGCACTTCCTTCACAAAACCTTCCCTTATAACTTCGTTATGCTCTACGGAAGTGCCTAACTGTGCACCCACATTCCTTACAGTCATTGTATTGTGTGCCCCATCTGGTGGCGCTCGCAGTCCCATCCGTCAATTCTTCCTCCTGGGACTTTTGACGGCTCGCGTTGCTCCTTTGCTACAGTGCCTGTAAGTTTTCGGCACGGCAGGATTTTTTGGCTCAGGGCTGTTTTACCTTTTTATGAAAACTAAAATTTTATATATTTAGATTTTTATCTTACTTTGACATTTTAAATATTTCTAATAGAGCCCAAATTATAATGGCAAACCAGACAGTAAAAAAGACTATAATTTTTTATGAATTAGTCCCAACTTTAAAAAACGAAGAACAAACTCATCAAGAGAATTTTCTTAAAATATTTCGTAAGATTAGACAAAATATTACAAACAAAGACGAATCCTCATTTGTTAAACATGGATCTGATGAGTATTTAATTGATGTTTGTTTGATAAACGATGATACAAATCAGGTAATCAAAGGAATCATACGTAGTTTTTCAGAAGAGTCTCCTCTGCTATTTAATAAAAAAAATTATGATACTAAGGAAATACAAAAAGCTGTCGAAGAGGAAATTGTATTTTCAACGCATTTCGTTATCAGAACCATTGGTAATAAAAACTATCTAGCAATTGAGGTAAATAGAAAAGGGCCTAATTATCAAAATTTAATTTATTATTTAGAAATATTTGGGAAAAGGCTAAATAGTATTGACGCTATTGTTAGTATTCCAATTGTTAGGGATAGTTTAGAAGAAATTAAAGAAAAATTCGGAAAATGCTCTGAATTCTTAGTCAAAATCGAAAGATCAAATATCCCTAAATTAAAAGAAATTGATAGCAACCTTCATGGTATTATGGATAATATTAAGGATTCATATGAACAGGATTATGTAACAATGATATTGAAGTATGATTATAAAGACAGAACTGATACTAATAAAATTTGGATAACAATAAAAAAAATTAGGGATTTTCTAATAAAAAATGAGGATAGTAAAGATACTTTTGAAAAATTGGAAATAAGGGGGGAAGAAAAAACAAAAAATCTTAAATTAGAGTTGTTCGATTTATTATCTGATAAATTAAAAGTTAATGTAGCAGCTGAAAAAAGAATAAACTCTGAAGCAATTGTATATCTGGATTTTTTGACAAATATTTCAATAGCTTTAAACGAAACAATTCCTATCGATGCGTAAGTTAGTTACTAATATTAAAGTACTTTTTTTTGAATTTGGCCTTTATTTTGATTTTCCTATCATATTAACCTTCTTGTGTCTAAATTATAAATATTCTTACGCACTATCACTTTTAAAAGATAGGGATGATCTTAAAGATTTAACTAACACATTTATTTCTACTTGCACTACAATTAGTGGGTTTAGTTTAGCAGCATTGACTATAATCATAAGTATACGTTCAAATGTAATGTCTAGAAAAGACAGTAAACCAGAAAATGCATTGGAAAAATTATTTCAAACTAAGGGTTTTTTTATAATAACACGAATATTTAAGTATTTGATATTGGAACAAACAGGAATTACAATAGGCTTATTTTCAACCTGGTTTTTTTATAAGTATAATTCAAATGTTCATTTAACAGCATTATTCATAAGTATATATGTTTTACTGGTTACAGTAATTCGGCTTTTCTATATTTTATTCTTTGTGTTAGAAAGTGAAAAAATCACTAAAAAACCAATGCCGGAAATCCCTCAACAAAAATTTTAACTTGTTTTAGTTATCCTTAAATAGCAGTTTCAACTATCTTAAGTAGTGAGTCAATTACAATTTTCTTTACACCATTTGTAAATATATCTACTTTAATTTTTGCACTTGCTTCTTGAGTTAGAATCTTCATTTGACCTAATGCCTTTTGGCTATTCAACAACCAAAGAAATTCATCATTGTCAATTTTCTTTTCAGCTAATTGTTCAGTCCAATCTTTTAGCTTTTCTTTTGTTGAATCTAAAAAGGTGTTAGTTTCTGTTACTGCTTGTTCTGAATAATTTTTAAGCTGAGCATCTGCAAGAGTTACAACTTGACTTTTTATATCATTAAATGCACTTTCAAAACTTTCCATATTAATTGGTTAATTTTATTCTTTAATTTTCATACTTTCTAGTTTTAGAATTTCATCAAAACCATCTGAAATTTGAATTTTAGCATCATCAATAAAATCTTGGGATAGTGTTGTTTTTTTCTTCCAAAATTTGAAAAACCCCGGTATAACTGATTGTTTTGTTAATTGATCTACTTCCATTAATTTTTTCCAGTGGCCTATGGTTTCTGAGTTTTTTGTCCTTGCTTTTTGCATAGCATATAAACTTTCTGATTCAATTAATATTTCATCAATTTTATCTGACGAATACTTATAATCTTCAGTGGCATGATCCATTAATACTAACATTTTGGCTTTAAGAACTGCAGTTTTTTGAAATGTGGTTGTATCATAAGTTGCTACAGTTTTACAAGAAATGAGCAGAAATAGTAATATCCCTATAAAGATTAGTTTCTGGCTGATAAAATATTTAGATTTCATAAAATTTATTTTTACTAAAACGATACTTTTTAATATTCTGTAATAATATTCTTTCTTATTTATTGTTGTTCGAGTAAAATTGTTTTTATGTATTTTTCAAGCTCTTTGTCTACACAGTAAATATAACAGCCCTTCATTCCACGAGTTAATAGAATTCGGTAAATATTCCTTACTAATTTATTAAGTTCTTTTGGATCTTTTTTTAAGCCCTGTTTACCTTTCGAATCTTTGTATTCATCCCAGGGAGTGAAATATTCTCTGCTCTCAATATTGATTTGTAAGTCTTTTCCTATAATTACACCCACATAATCAAATTCAAGACCTTGTGAAGTATGCACACATCCTATTTGATCAATACCATCTTCGTCAATTGCCCAGGTTGTTCCTACTGATCTAGAATTCCAAGGCATACTGAAATTAAATTCCGGAATAATTACATCTTCAATTTGACTATTTGAATTACCCTTATCAGCTGCTGTCCATTGCCAAGCAAAACCAGCTAAAATTCTAGCATTTGATCCTTCATCCGCTTTTTGTTTTATGGCAACTTTTAAATCATGGGGATTTTCAAAGATTTTAAATTCAAAGTCTTTCTTATCCCATCCATTAAAGTTTCCGGTATTTGCGATGTGTAATAAATCATCTACCCAATTAATATATCCATCAGCACCTGAACATCTAAACTGAGCTGTTAAATTTAATTTATAAACTTTAGCTTCATTTAATTCTGCAACCCTTACTATTTCATCGAGGGTGCCAATATCATCTGGTCTTATTAACTGTTTTTCATCAATAAAGAATATAGATACTTTAGCGGCATTGACGATATCTTCCACTTGATTCTTGCCTTTATACATAAACGCATTCTCGTTTTTTAAACGATGGGCTTCATCAATTATTAATACATCAAAGGTATTTTTTCTTGTTCCATAAAATGAGCTTGATCCTTTTAGTAAATGATGAATTCTTTTACTATCGAATTCTCTGGTTAATTTACTAACCATGACATCTCTGAAAGAAGAGTTAGGAGCTATGAAAATAGCAGTTTTATTATCCTTTAATAATCCACCTAATAGGTTCATTGAAATTACTGATTTGCCAGTTCCGGGGCCACCATTAATAATAACAACTGATTTTTCCTTTGCGTTTAAAGCAATATCTCTTGCTGTTTCGTAGGCGATTTTTTGTTCATCCAGTAAATTAAATTCAGCATTTCCTTTAAATAAACCAGTGACATGGTCTATTAATTTTTTGCTTGGCCTTATATTCCCATTTTCAATTGTATAAAGTATATCCTGTCCTTTACCTTTTCCAACATAAATTTTTATAAATTCTTCGAGTTGCAGTTGATCATCCTTAAAATATATAGGAGATTCATTTATTACAGCTTTGTAAATATTCGCTTTTAGTGGTTCTGGTCTTTTCTCAACATAATTATGCAAATAGGCACAAGAAAGAACCTGCAATGAACTGTTATAGATATTTTCGTTAAAGTCTTTTAAAAATAGTTTGTAAGAATAAGCTTGATAGGATGGATGTGTTTGATCACCAAAAAAGTCTGTATAGACTATTCCATCTTTATTAGTACTTTTTGCTGCATCCCATTGTTTTAATTCAATTATAATAAAACCGGCTTTCCCAACTTCGTCATGTCCTGAAATAATAAAATCAACACGGAGAGAAGTTGACGGTAAATTATATTCAATTAATATTCCGCAATCATCGGCAACCTTAGCTCTTCTTATTACATTTCCAATGAATTGCATTGAATTTTGCCATGATCGTTCCTCATTTGCTTTTACCTTTTTCCAAATAAGTGTTCTTAAAATTGACTCTTTAATTTTGTCTGAAATCGTATTAGTCTCTACATCATCAATGAATCCTTTTGAGGAGTTTTTATAAACAATCATAACTCATTATATTTTTTGGCTGTGCCTTTTGCTTTTTCTACCGGATACTTTATATTATTCATTTCAATTTTTTCCAGTAAGATTTGCTTGACATCAAGTTTGTATTTACTCGAAAGCAATAAAGTGAAGGCTAGGATATCGGCTATTTCTTCTTTTATCTTTTCTATATTGGCTTCCTCTGGCTTTTTCCAAAGAAACAATTCCAAAAGTTCACCGGCTTCTATATTGATTGCAATTGCTAAATCTTTCGGATTATGAAATTGATCCCAATCTCTGGCTTCATTAAACTGTTTTAATTTATCAATTAGAAGTTCAATGTCACTCATACAATGTAATTTAAGTATTTGCTATATATTAAAACCTAACTAAAATCATATGTTAGAATTAAACATCTGTTTTGCCAGATTAAATTCAGCTTCATATGGCAATTTCAGTGCTTCAAGCATTTCTGGTATAGCTAGTTTCCAACTTACATAGTAATAGGCCAATAAATGATAACCTGAAAAATCTTTTTCAGGAATTGAACCAACTTTATATGATTTTCCGGGTTCTGGACTAATTCCCTGAGTGCCGATCATTGCTATTTCAAATGCAATTTTCTTTATTTTATCAGTAGAAAAGTTCTCAAAATATTTCAATGCATCAACCATAAACCAAATTACAGCTTGATTAGTTCCAATTGTATTTTGAGATTCAAGGAATTTATTCATTTCTTTTTCCTTGAAATTTTTATCAACCTCCATTCCAAAAGGATCGTCCTCAATTGACTGTAAAACAGCTTCAACAGTTCTCGGATGATTTCTATAATCCTCTTCATCCACTAATTCGAAATAGTTATCCATTTTTAAATCTTCTCCCCAATGTTTAACTATTTCATATTCCTCTCCGGGTTTACGATCTTTTCTGTATTCTAAAAATTCTCCCCACATCCGATTAGCTTCTTTTATTTCACTGGGGAGTGCATTAAACTGTTTTACAACATCAATGCCGAACAGATCTTTAAATTGTATTGTATTAACTAGGTTCAAAATTTTAGAAGCGAATAATACATCTTTTGGGGTTAACTTTTCTGCCAGCTTATCAGTTACCGCTGTTTTCCCTTCATTAATTAATTTATTAAGGGAAATAAATTGATATGGCTGTAATTCTGGGTATTTCTCAAAAAGAAAGTCTTCAATGAATAAATCTATAGGTGCATTATATAGCTGTCTATTGATACCTTCATATAGAGAAGTGATGAAGTTTGCAATAACTGTATCACTATATCCTTCCTTGTTTAATTTATTTAAATCTTTTTCATGATCTTTTATGAAACGAACTTTCTTTTCTTTTCCTGCAATATATAGCATATTACAGTTTTCTTCTCTTGCCTCAGTTGCTAGTTCTAGGTGAACTAATTCATGCATTATTAAATGCTCTACAGCAGGATATGAGGGGTTATATTTAATAAGGTGATAATCTCTATTATAATTTTCTGCAAACTCCATTTTGGCTGCTGTAGGTATAGTTTCATCCTTTTCAACCTTAATTTGCTTACCAGTCTTATTTTCTAAACTTGTTCTAAATTCATTGAATATTTCTGTCCCTTTTTTTGATTTACTCAATTCATTTGCTAATTCGATAGCAGAAGCATAAGCGGAGTGATACATTCCATCTTGAGTATTCGCAGTAACTTTCATTGATTTTATGGCATACTCAAAAGCTATTTGCTTATTACCTAATTTTTCATATGCTATAGACAATCCAAAAGAGGTGTTGGGATAGTTTGGATTTAATGTATATGCTTTTTTAAAATACTCAATTGCTTCTTTTATTTTACCTAACTGTAATAAATTGGCTCCAATATTATTTACAGCAATATGATCATCAGGTTTAATTTTTAATGCCTGATTATAATATTTTAAGGCTGTTTCAATATCATTTTTGTGCTTTGCAAAAATGTTGCCCATCATTACTAGGGCAAATCCATTTTTTGGATTCCATTTAAGAGCATCAATCAATGAATTGATTGCTTCTTCCTGATCACCTTCATCTGATAAAATTTGACCTAAGATTCTATGATATTCTGAAATAGTTGGATTTTTTTCTATTAATGGAATTAATAGTTTTTTTGCTTCAACAAATTTCTTCTTTTCACAAAATGAAACCACTTTATTAAAATCTGATTCTAATTCTAATATTTTAGGGACATCCAGATCAATAATTGCCCATTCATTATCAATCGTAACTGAAGGTAAATATGGCCCGAAAGTGTAATAACTGGTCAATTCTTCCTTCAAAATATCTTTGTTCTTATTAGAATTAAGATATTTTGGAAATAATTCCAGTAAAAAATCATCTATATAATGTACAATCCTCATTTTAAACATTTAAAAAACAAATTTACGCTTTGAGGTAGATTTTAAGAGGAAATATGTTGAATACTATACATTCTTAATTTATTACTCCAATTTTAATATTTAAGTTCCTTTTTAAATGATAGTCAATTAATTATGTTATTGATAACTCGTTTTCTTTTCTCTTCGCAAATTTCCTAACCTCATTCCCAAAAGAAAGGTCTGCAACTCAGTAAACTTTGTTTGGCCTGCGGTTGAACCAAAAAATCTCCACTCGCTTCTGGATGCATATCTGTTTAGGCGGTAGTATTTTTTGTTGTTCAAACCTTGCTTTTGCTCTTTTCGGTTTTAGGGAGGGCTGGCTACGACAATATGAACGAGGCCTATGCCGAGTATCAGATTAGTAACCAAATATTCATTTTAAATCAAAAATTATGGAAATCACCGGAAGAGTTGTTTCAGATGCCAAAGTGGTAACGCTTAAAGATGACAGGAAAGTTGTCAATTTCACTGTAGCCGTGAATGATTATTTTAAAACCTCAAAGAATGAGGAAGGTACTCAAATTGCCAGTTTCTACAACTGTGCCTATTGGATTAGTCCGAAAGTTGCAGAAAGGATTGTCAAAGGAGGGGTTGTTGAGGTAAGTGGTAGGATTTATACCACTGCATATTTAGATCAGGATGGTAAGCCTAAAGCTTCATTACACTGTCATGTTAATAGTGTAAAAGTGCATGTGGGAGGTAAAAAAAGCCAGAAACAAGATGAGACTTCATTACCAAAAGACGACTTACCATTTTAGTTTTCTATATAAGTAGGAGCAAAGCCTCCTGCTTTTTTAAAGCTAAAAAACGTGCCACACAGGAAAATTAAATCTGTGCGGCACGTTGATTAAACAAAGATTTCAGGATAAATATGTACTAAAATAATTAGTAATATTATTGATTTTTCGTAAATTTAATTCAAATTTATTTCTATATGGGAAGCAAGAATATAGGCATATGGATTAGGGTATCTACCGATATGCAAGTAAAAGATGATAGCCCGGAACATCATGAAGAACGTGCCAGAATGTATGCAAAAGTGAAAGATTGGAATGTGATAACAGTATATAGGTTAGATGCTCTTTCAGGTAAATCTATTATGGACTACCACGAGACAAAAAGAATGTTGAAGGATATTAAAGACGGAACAATTTCTGGAATAATATTTTCAAAGCTTGCCAGGCTTGCACGTAATACTAAAGAATTACTGGAAATCTCTGAATTATTCAGAAATCAAAATGCTGATCTCATATCACTTGCTGAAGCTATTGATACTTCAACTCCTGCTGGAAGGTTATTCTTTACCATTATTGCAGCAATGGCTCAATGGGAACGTGAAGAAATTGCGGATAGAGTTGCCGCCTCGGTACCAATTAGGGCAAAAATGGGAAAACCATTAGGAGGGTCTGCATCATTTGGCTATAAATGGGAGGGAAAGGAATTAGTAGTTGATGAAAAAGAGGCACCTATCAGAAAATTATTACACGAGACCTTTGTTAAAACCAAAAGGAAAAAAGCAACAGCCAAAGAATTAAATGCTTTGGGTTACCGAACAAGAAATGGTTCCATGTTTACAGATACAACAATTGGAAGGTTGTTGCGGGATACTACCGCCAAGGGGTTGAGAATAGCAAATTATACTAAGTCACTAGGAGAGGGAAAAAATTGGGTAATTAAACCGGAATCAGAATGGGTTAAAATACCATGTCCGGCAATAATTACCGAAGAACTTTGGAATGATTGCAACAGTATTTTAGACCAACAGGAGAAGAAAAATGCCTCTGTAGGGCCAAGACCAGTGTACCTTCTTTCCGGATATGTATATTGTAGTTGTGGTAAAAAAATGTATGTATTTACAGAATCTCCCATTTACAAATGCAAAGAATGTAAAAGGAAAATTGCAGTAACAGATTTGGATGAAATCTTTCATGATCAGTTGAAATCCTTTCTTTTAACTGATAGCGACATAGAATCACTTAATTATAAATCACAAATTGCCATAGAGGAGAAAGAAACACTTTTAAAAGCAGTTGAGGAAGAATATGAAAGATTAACTAAAAATGTAGAAAAATGGTTGGCTCTCCGAGTTTCCGGTGAATTATCTAAAGAAGATTTTGCTAAAGTCTACAAACCAACCGAGGAAAGATTAAGGCAAATAGAAAAGCAAATACCAATTATTCAAGCAGAAAGAGATTTCCTAAGGATTCAATCTCTGTCCAATGACACCATTATTAATGAAGCTAAAGACCTTTATTCCAGATGGCCAGAACTTCCATTTGAAGAAAAGAGAAATATAATTGAGACTATTACAGATAAAATAACCATTGATAAAGACTCTATCAATATATCATTATCATATATCCCAACCACCCACCCTTTTCCAAATGCCGGAAATAGGCAACACGTCAGCATGGATTCATACTGGCAATCAGCATAAAATTGGCAGGAAAATCCAACGAAGTTTTAGACCTGGAAATAGTCACTTTTCTTTCCTCCATGGGCTGGCGCATTACTTCCAGAACGGAGCGCTTAAATTCAGGTAATTCATCCAGAAATAATACACCATTATGTGCCAGGGATATTTCTCCGGGCTGGGGGATCCCACCCCCGCCTACTAAAGCCATGTCTGAAATAGTATGATGAGGGCTTCTGAAAGGCCTTTTGGCAATTAAAGAAGCATTGGCAGGCAGCTTGCCCGCCACACTATGAATTTTGGTAGTCTCCAGTGCTTCCTGTAAACTTAAAGGAGGCAGGATACTGGGCAGCCTTTTAGCCAGCATGGTTTTACCGGCTCCCGGCGGGCCAATCAATATTGCATTATGCCCGCCTGCAGCTGCAATTTCCAATGCCCGCTTGATATTTTCCTGACCCTTTACATCACAGAAATCAAAATTAAAATCGTACTGATTATTAAAAAATTCATCTCTGGTATTTACAAATACAGGTTGTAAAGTACTTTCATCTTTAAAAAAATTCACCACTTCATTTAAATGAGATACCCCAAATACCTGCAAATTATTCACCATGGCCGCTTCCCTGGCATTGGCTTTTGGTACAATTAAGCCTTTAAATCCTTCTTTACGGGCCTGAATGGCTATGGGTAAGGCCCCTTTTATAGGTTGTATGCTGCCATCCAGGCTCAATTCGCCCATAATAATATAATCTTTCAGTTTATCTGATTCAGCAAACTGTTCACTGGCACCCAGCACCCCCATGGCAATAGAAAGGTCAAAGGCAGAACCGCTTTTTCTGATATCTGCCGGGGCCATATTCACCACCAGTTTGGTACGCGGCATTTTAAATCCATTGGTTTTAATGGAAGCTTCAATCCGCTGTAAACTTTCTTTAACTGCATTATCCGGCAGTCCCACAATAAAATAGCCCCTTCCGTTACTAACATTTACTTCAATGGTAATTGAAATAGCATCCACTCCATATACCGCACTTCCAATGGTTCTTACCAGCATGAACAGGTTTTTAAATGATCTAATATAATTACTTGATCAAATAAATTTATAAAATATTTATTTGTTGGAAAGAAATTCTGTTTATTTTGTATTTAATTGCTATTTTGATTGCAAATTATTTAACTGCTATGCCAAAAGGCAATTCTATAACCACCAATGCCTCGCATCCCAATGAAATTTATGTTGGTGAGGTTTGAAAAGTCTAAATCAGGCAGGGAAATCACAGTGGGAAGCTATAATTACTACGCTGGTTCTGCCGAAGGGGTGGATAACAGTAACCGGAAGGGGTTTAATTTCAATTAAGAGGCTAAGGGTATCTATGAAATCTATTTTGATAATCTACTTAAATCCGGTGAGTACTGCTTTAAGTATGCTGGTACAATACATAACGAGACAAATCCAAAAGTTTATACAAGCCCAAATAAATTAAAAAATGAAAGTAAGAAATGGTTTCATTTTAATAATAGTGATTATGTTATTATTAGGTAGTGTTACAAATGGCAGTTCACAAAATTTTAAGAACACTAATACTTGTTACATAGCAAAAAATATTTATAATTATTATAAAATTCTCAACTCGGATAGTATTAAATATGTAATTACTAAAGGAAGTGATGAGTGTAATTATCTTCTTATAGATTCTTTGTGTAGTTTATTTCTTAAAGAAACTGATGGAAGACGGATTTTTAATATCCTTTCAAATGTGGCAAATAATAGCGATGGTTATTTATCTGATTATTTGGTTGAAAAAATAATTAAGATTTATTATAAAAGATTTGACACTTTTTTTAAATTTTTATATGAAAATCATGAGAATGGAAATAAAAATAAACTTGAGATTTATTTAGTTGAAAGTTGGTCAAGTATCGCTTCTTTAAGTGACAATCCAAACATTTCCATTAACAAGATTAGGGCTAAAACAAAAAAAGATATATCAGTTAATTTAGTTCATGATTCTTTAAATCAAGTCAAATATTTAAATTTCTTATTAAATAAAATTAATCCAAAATATCTTGATTAATTGTATACAGATGATAGTTGATTAATAAATGGGGAAGATTAATATCTGTGAAAATTTTGAAAATACTTATATTGAATTTTGAATTTTAAGATGAAAAAAACAGAATTTAATTCATAGGCGGTCACCCATTGATAATGTTAATTATTGAAATTCCTTGAGAAATTTTATAGACTTATAACATTTTAAGCATATGAAATATTTTATGTTAGCATTTTTTATTTTATTAGTAGCTGGACTTATTTTCATTGGTATACCCTATACTGACAATCAAATAAAAATTGAATCTAAAGAATTTAATGAAGCCAATATAAGTGGAAAGCTTATTAAAGTTTCACTTAAACACCATGGAAATAGCTTTAGGATAAATAATAATAAAATTGAGTTTGTTTTCTATCCAATAACAGATAAAGTGCTGAATCAAAATAATTATTTTGGGAATATGGCTAAAGAAGGAGATAGTATTTATAAGGCAGCTTTTTCAGATACATTACTTTTAATTAAGAATAAAAATATTTACAAATATTGTTTTACAAAGTAGTAATGATGTATATTTTATTAAAACAAGCAGTAACTTATGGCAATACAGTAAATTTAATAAGTAAACCATCAAATTGGTAGAACAATATGAATCTTTTTACAGAATTTATCAAAACTTTGAGCCCTTTAATGAAACATTTGGGGTTTAATAAAAAGGGTAATAATTTTTATTTGGAAATAGCCCAAAATTATGGAATCTTAAACTTTCAAAAAAGTAGAGATAGCACAAGGCAAGTGGCCATATTTACAATAAATTTTGGGATCTTTTCAAATACTCTAGGACGATTAGAATTTACTAATAATGATTCAAAGAAACCAGATATTGGACAGTGCCATTGGGAATCAAGGATAGGTCATTTTATGCCAAATAGTCCTGATTATTGGTGGAAAATTAGTATGGCTGAAGACTTACCAAGCATCGTTGCTGAAGTATTGAAAGTCATTCAAAATATTTTAATTCCAGAAATAAATAAACGTTTGACTGATAAAGGGTTAATAAACTGCTGGTTGAATGAAAGTTATGCAGGAACTACAGAAATAGGAAGATTCAAATATCTAACAACACTATTAAAGGAAAATGGAGATTTTAATGTATTAAATCAAGTTATTGAAACATTTATGCAGTTTTCGAAAGGCAAACCAAATGCTTATAGAGCAAAAGAACATTTAAAGGAAATAGACATTGAATATAAACAATGACCTCAATGGCAGACCCTCATTGAACATACCTTCTTGTATTTTCATGAAAATAACTCCAGGAATGCCAGAACTCCTGATAAGCCTGTATCCTGTTTAATTGCTTTCCTTTCAAACTGCCGGCAATACAGCTTCCATCTGCCTGCCATTGAGATTGAGTTGCAGTATCTTCAATTTTACCCGTATTTGTGTTGTAAGTAAATTGCAGGATGTTGCCATCCAGTTGCCTGTCCAGAACATAAAAGGTTTTATGATTGGGTTCCAGTGTAAGCAGTACCGCTTTGCCATTGAGGGAATCTGATATAATGGTTGAAGCCAGTAAATCATTCCAGTCGTATGCTTTTGACTGATGATTGATTTCTATACCAATTACCCATGACTTCTTTTTCCAGGATAGGTTGTCTTTTTTCTCCAACGCACTTTTTACATTGCCCTCATCATAACCTGCCAATGATTTATAACGGGGCTTAAAGCTGCTATCCGGTTGTAAGATCAGGGTGTTTGGATGGGCAGCTATCCAGTCGCCTAATGTCATCTGATCAGAAGCAAGGGTTTCCAGTTGCATGCCTTTTCTGCTGCCGGCAATACATTTTCCATTCACTTGCCGCCACCAGCTTTTAGTGGTCTGGTCTTCAAACATGGCATTAAAATGGTCCATCCCTACCAGCCTGAAAGTTTCAGGTTTGCCTTCCAGAACCGGACTATATACTCTTCCTGTCCTGCAAACGGTACAGTACGTAACCAATACAGGCTTTCCTCCAATACTATCCCTGATCTGGTGATGATAACCAATCAGCTGTATAGGATATGCTTTTGCTTGCCCGTTTACCTCTATGCCAATGATTAAATTACTTTTATTGGTCGTGTCTTTATCTGCCCCTGTAAACCTGATATAGTTTGGCTGGTAAAATATTTTATCGGCCAGGTATTTAAAATTAAAAAGGTAAAAAACAGTGGCATATAAGAGTATAAGAACTACCGTTATTATTGTTGGGACAAGCTTTTTTAAATTAAAAAGTGGAATGAGTGAAACAATCAGCAATAGCCAGCCTGCCAACCTGAACCATACAATATTTCTATGCAGGAAATAGGCAAAGGGAAGGGTTTCATATTGCTGACTTCCCGGAAAGGGCATGATAAAATACACTTTCAGGATTTCGAGTAAAATAAGTAAAATAAGGCAGGATATAGTTACAGCAAGACTGGAAATGGAAATGTGAAACTTTCTCATTTTAATTGATTGACAATCAAAATAAGCATAAAATTCTATAAACTATAATTTTTCCAGCATCTCCACCACCCCTTCTCTTTTCAGTATCAGGTAGCCCAGCCGGTCCTGGCTGATGCCTTCTTTTAAATGGTAACTGAATATCAGTTTGTCATCCGTCACACTTGTTTCAAAATATTGGAACAGTATATTCTGGTATTTTTGTAAACCTTCGCCTATTTCATATAAATGGGTGGAGAGTACAAATAATGCATGCGGTATTTTTAACAGGCCTTCTATCACCACCGTACTGCATTTCATGGCATCCTTCATATTAGTGCCTTTAAACAACTCGTCAATCAATACCATCCAGTTTTTGCCATCATTTATTTTTTCAATAGTGTTCTTAATTCTTTGTACTTCATTAAAGAAAAAGCTCTCTCCTTTTATAATATTATCCACCACATTAATATTGCTCAGCAGCCCGTCAAAATAACTCATACGCATAGAGGCAGCAGGTACACCCATTCCAATATGTCCCAGGTACACACAAACCCCAACTGCTTTAATAAACGTACTTTTACCACCCATATTCGCTCCTGTTAAAAACAGAAAATTAGTGGCTTTGTTTAAATGAACATCATAAGCTACCGGTACCTGTAATTGTAAATGGTAAAGTCCTTTGGCTTCAATAAAGGTCTCCGCACTGGAAATTTCAGGAAAGCAAAACCCGTATTTTTTTCCTGCTAATGCCAGGCTTAAATAAGCATCCAGCTTACTATAAACCGCCATTAATTCATAGGTTTCATGTTTAAAATGATTGAGTATAAATGCACCAGCCCATAATACTTCTGATGGTTTTAATTTTCGCTCTTTTTCCCATTTTTCTATAATGCGGATCGTGGGTTTGGACAATAGCAGGTTAATCTTACTGCTCCAGGTTTGTAATTGCCTGCTTTTGGCTGTTTGTAATAAATCTGCAATGAATTGAAGGCCTTTGAAAAAATCTGAAAAATGTTCTACAGAATATTTGGTTAAGGAATAATCCGATTTACTCAGGAATGTATACATCATACTGCTGATAGTATCGGCAGGTTGGGGGTAAGTATCCATAGGAGTATCAAAGAATTTTTCCAATACCATGAGTGTGCCATTACTGATTTGCCCCGGCCACCGGGCAGATACTTCCTGTAAATGACGGATGGTGTGCTGGGTATCCTGTATGGCTGCCACAGAATCTAATGGACTGCTTAAGATCTGATGTAATTGATGCCTGCCTTCATTGGTATGTGTAAAGTTAAGGTGGTGAAAAACGGATTGTTCTTCATCATGATGAAAAATAGACAGGTCCTGTAAAGTGGTTTTATCTACTTGCATATTTGCGCTTATCGGTTGAATTGTAGCCTTTCTCCAAACTGAGATTCATCAAAGCCATTATTTCCATAAACTAAATGCCCATTTACAAAAGTATGGGTAACAGAGGCCGGGAAAGTGAACCCTTCCAGGGGGCTCCAACCGCATTTGTAGAGGATATTTTCTTTGGTAACAGTATTGCTCTTATTTAGGTCTACCAATACCAGGTCGGCCTGGTAGCCTTCCCTGATAAATCCTCTGTTTTCTATCTGAAAGCAGGTGGCTACCGCATGGCTCATTTTTTCTACTAGTTTTTCCAGGCTTATTTTTCCTTCCTGCACATAATGCAGCATTAAGGATAAGCTATGCTGCACCAGCGGCAGTCCGGCATGTGCTTTTTCATAAGGCTCCTCTTTTTCTGCCCAGGTATGCGGGGCATGGTCTGTGGCAATTACATCCAGCCGGTCATCTAATAATGCCTCCCAGATGGCTTTTCTGTTATGCGGGGCTTTAATTGCCGGATTGCATTTTATTTTATTACCCAATGCAGCATAATCATCACTGGTAAAATGTAAATGGTGTACACAAACTTCGGCTGTAATACGTTTGTCTTTAAGGGGCAGCATATTGCCAAACAGTTGCAATTCTTTTGCAGTGCTGATATGCAGGATATGTAAACGGCTATTGTGTTTTTTGGCAAACTGTATGGCTTTAAAAGAAGATTCAAAACATTCCTCCTCATTGCGGATAATAGGATGGTCGGCTGGTTCCAAAATCCCTTTTGATGCTTTCAGGGCAGCCAGATTGGTTTTAATCATGCTTTCTTCCTCGCAGTGGGTGGCAATCAGCAATGCTGTTCCGGCAAATACTTTTTCCAGTACAAGGGCATTGTCTACCAGCATATTACCGGTAGAAGAACCCATAAATATTTTAACCCCGCATACCTCCTTCTTTTTGGCATTGGTTTTCATTACTTCTTCATAGTTGTCATTAGAGGTTCCCATGAAAAAGGAATAATTGGCTAATGAGTTTTTTTTGCCAATAGCATATTTTTCTTCCAGTAATTCCTGTGTCAGTGCAGGCGGATTGGTATTGGGCATTTCCATAAAGCTGGTTACACCTCCTGCAACTGCAGCTTTTGCTTCTGTATAAATAGTGGCTTTATGGGTTAATCCGGGTTCCCGGAAATGCACCTGGTCGTCTATAACGCCAGGTATCAATATCTGGTTTTCTCCGTTTATTTCTATGGCATTTTCTTTTACAGACAACTGCTGGCCAATCTTTTCTATTTTACCGGCACGTATCAAAAGGTCGGCCTCAGTTCTTTTCCCCTCATTAATGATAGTGGTATTTTTTATCAGGTATGTTTTCATGAATATTGCTTTTTACAATCAATAAGCAAGATTATGAAATGTTTGCATGCAATAGAGTCCCGGTAAGCAATAATTTAAAGGATACTGCAAGGAAATATGGAGCAATAAGTATACATATATTGCTTTTAATATTCAAAATGCAGGGAAAAAGCCACCATCCTGGTCTTCAGATCACTAAATACACTGGAATATTTATAAGAGGGGTCAGCCACCAGAAAATTAGATAAGCCATTGCTGAACTTTAATTCGGGCGAAAGGGTAAAATAAGCAAAATAGAAATTAAAGCCAATGCCTCCTTCAATACCAAAATCGCCGGATTTAAAACGTATCTGCGTTCCTGCATTGGAATTGGCATTACTGGAAAAATAAAAATCGTATTTGATGCCCCCCAGTAAATACACACGGAAATTATCGATCCTGTCCGACTGGAACTTAATATGCAGTGGAAAACTGATGATATTGGCGGGTAATACTTTTTTCTGATAAGCTGGTTCTCCATAGGAGGTTAAACTGTCGGGAATCTGATACGTAAAATACCGCGAAGTACCAATGATCACCTGTGGATTAAACCTGATCTGGAAATGATCTGCCAGTCTCCCGGTTGCCAGTAATCCTATGGCAATACCACCGCTTCTGCCGGGTAAAGCCAGCAGAATACTGTCTGATTGTAAAAATTTACTGGATTTATCAGAATGCAGGTAGGAAGTATTGTATCCGAATGTAGCCCCAAAATAATAGGGTACATCATCACGTTCCGGGCGATACATCTCTCTCTGTGCAAAGGATTTTGCTGCAAAAAAGAGCACCATCACCTGCAGGATTATTTGCTTCCGCAGTAAATTGTGCATATACCTAAACTTAAGGTTTTTAAATACGTTTGGGTAAATCCTGCTTCATTCATTACGTTTAAAAAGATTTTTCCTTCCGGAAATGCCTGTACACTATCATTTAAATACTGGTAGGCTTTTTTGTTTTTTGAGAACAGCTGTACAAAAGCCGGTGCCAGGAGTTTCATGTAAAAGTTATACAAAATTCTGAAAGCGCCTTTGGGTTTTGAAAATTCAAGGATTACCGCTTTGCCTCCGGGTTGTAATACCCGGTACATTTCCTGTAATCCTTTGTCCAGATTTTCAAAATTCCGCACCCCAAATGCCACTGTAATGGCATCAAAAGAATTGTCAGGGTAAAGAATTTTTTCACTGTCACCTAAATACAATTCAATATGGCTGCTTAGTCCTGCAGCTTCAATTTTTTGTTTGCCCAGGTTCAGCATCCCTTCACTGATATCAATACCGGTTATTTTATTGGGTTGGAGCAATTTATAGGTCATGATGGCCACATCCGCTGTTCCTGTAGCCACATCCAGTACCTGCTGAGGATGAAGGCTTTTCAGCTGGTTAATGGCAATCTTTCTCCAGATTACGTCAATACCTGCACTGAGTGAATGATTAAAAAAATCATACTTGCCTGAAATATCATCAAACATCCGGGCTACCTGCTGTTTCTTATTAAGGCCACTTTCTGCATCTGGCACTACAACATCATGATCAAACTTTGTCATAAACTGCGAATATATTGATTTCTGCGGGTGTAAAAAGGAACGGATATTTGTTATAGGTTGTCTTTAACAAAACCTGCTACTAAAACGTTTAAAAAGCCAATTTGTTTTACAGATAGTTATTACCAGATGCCTGACAGATAAAGGCCAGATTTTCCTTAAACCCATATTAAACCCAAGTTAAACCCAAGACAAGCCATGTAAATGATGGTGAAAATTGGTCAGTTATACTGTTTGTATATTTTTCAGGAGTATTTGTTAGGTAGCTCTTTTACGGCAGGCTATAACTGGTTTCATGTATTTTCCAATTATCTTCGTAGGGCATGAAAGCAAAAGTGTATAAATCTACGGGAAGCTGGTATGTGGTGAAGACTGCAGATGGTAAAATTTTTCAGGCAAGGATTAAGGGGGTGATGAAAATTGATGACATTACTTCCACCAATCCGATAGCGGTGGGGGATGAAGTGGAAATTGCCATGGAAAATGAGCTGGAAAGCACGGTGATTATCAGTGCGGTGACCGACCGGAAGAATCATGTGGTGCGCGGAAGCCCTCATAACAAGCGCCAGCAGCATATCGTTGCTTCCAATATTGATCAGAGTTTATTATTTGTTACTTTAAGAGAGCCCCGCACTTCTCAGGGGTTTATAGACCGGTTTTTGATTGCCTGTGAAATGTATCATGTGCCTGCTATTATCATTTTCAATAAGTCTGATTTATACAAAAAAAAGGAACTGGACCTGTTTGAAAAGATGAAGCAGCTATATGAAAAAATTGGGTATACCACAGTATTGGCGAGCATAGCCAAAAATGAGGGGGTGAATCAGATTATCAGCCTGCTAAAGGATAAAATTACTTTATTGAGCGGGCATAGCGGGGTAGGGAAATCTACTTTTATCAATACGGTATTCCCCGATCTTACCCTTAAAACACAGGAAGTGAGCGGGTGGAGCGGAAAGGGAATGCATACCACCACATTTGCAGAAATGTTCGACCTGCCTTTTGGCGGGCAGATTATAGATACTCCAGGGATCAGGGAATTTGGACTGATGCATGTGAGTAAACAGGAATTATCGCATTATTATCCGGAAATGAGAAAACTGATCAATGGCTGCCAGTTTAATAACTGCCTGCATATTAATGAACCGGGTTGTGCCATTAAACAGGCAGTGGCAGATGGGTTGATTTCAGAAGAACGGTATATCAGCTATTTTAATATTATAGATACGATTGATGAAAATAACTGGGGTTAAAACTTATCCTGCCTGAATTTAGGGGCATTCTTTGCATCTTTAATGGCTTTGGGGTCTCCTACAGCCAGTTTGCCGGCATCTACATTTTTACCATTGGAAGGGCAACCATTCCTTGACCCATGATGAAACAGTCCGCAGGAACAGATCAATACCGACATGCAAATAAGAAGGAACAGTTGTTTCATAACGAAAGGTTGAAAATTTAACGATGAAAAGTTACCGATTATTTTTCAGGAGCTTCATTATAATCACCAAACCAGGAAGAATATTTTACATAATTATTGGCAATCCTGTCAATTTCCACATGCACAGAATCTTTTGAAATATCTTTTACCTTTCTGGCAGGTACACCCGCATAAATAGTACCTGATTCCACAATCGTGCCTTCCAGCAATACAGAACCTGCTGCAACAATAGAATTACTGTAAACCACACACCTATCCATTACAATAGAACCCATGCCAATTAATACATCATCATGAATGGTACAGCCATGCACCATTGCGTTGTGGCCGATGGACACGTTATTTCCAATATGGGTGGGATGCTTTTCAAAAGTGCAATGGATAATGGCACCATCCTGTATATTTACCTTATCACCAATCCTGATATAATTCACATCACCACGGATCACTGCATTGAACCAGATACTGCATTTGTCTCCCATTACCACATCACCAACAACAGTGGCATTGGGTGCTAAAAAACAATCCTTTCCAAATTGGGGAAGTTTGCCTAAAACCGGTAAAATAAGGGCCATGATCGTCAGATTTTCGGTTGTATAAAATTATTGAATCTTAATCCATACAAATGTAAGTTACTGTTCCCTGAATTTTACTGACGCTTCTCATTCTCTGCCAACTCTGTTAACTTTGCATTAATGAATATCCGACAACTTTTTCTGCAGCATGTGGCACAGACTTCACCGGCTCCTATCGGATTGGAAATGGTAAAAGCGGCAGGAATTTATATCTATGATGCAGCGGGGAAACAATATATAGACGGGATCTCCGGCTTTAGTGTGGCCAATATCGGCCATAGTCATCCTGCGGTTATTGAAGCAGTAAAAAAGCAGGCTGAACAATATATGCACCTGATTGTGTATGGCGAGTTTATTGAACAACCTCAGGTAGCTTATGCAAAATTGCTGACCGACCATTTACCCGAACAACTGAATTGTGTGTATTTTACCAATAGTGGTGCTGAAGCAACGGAAGGAGCCATGAAACTGGCCAAAAGGGTAACCAACCGTTCTAAAATCATTGCTTTTAAAAATTCTTACCATGGCAGTACACAGGGAGCATTGAGTATTATGGGCGATGAATACTGGCGCAATGCATTCCGCCCCCTGCTGCCTGATATTTACCATGCAGATTATGGCACAGCAGCTAGTCTTGAACTGATTGACGAAAATACCGCCTGTATTGTAATGGAAGCGGTACAGGCAGAAGCAGGAATTATTGCACCCTCTGCAGAATGGATGCAAAAACTGCGTAAAAAATGCAGTGAGAAAGGGGTATTATTGGTAATAGATGAAATACAAAGCGGCTTTGGGCGTACCGGTAGCCTATGGGCATTTCAGCAATTTGGAATAGAGCCTGATATATTATTACTGGGTAAGGCACTGGGTGGGGGAATGCCATTGGGTGCTTTTGTAGCCAGTACTGCAATGATGAATACCTTAACGCATGAACCGGTACTGGGGCATATTACCACATTTGGAGGGCATCCGGTATCCTGTGCTGCCGGTAAAGCTGCTTTTGAAGTATTGATTGGAGAAAACTGGATACAGGAAGTAAAGGAAAAGGAAAAATTACTGTTGCTGCAACTGAAACATCCTGCCATACAGCAAATCCGTAGTTTCGGATTATGGATGGCTATTGAATTTAATAGTTTTGAAACCAATCATACCGTAATACAACATTGTATTAAAAACGGGCTGATTAGTGATTGGTTCCTGTTTGCTCCTAACTGTATGCGTGTGGCCCTTCCGCTCTGCACAACTGTAGCGGAAATCAATACTATTTGTGCTATTATTCTTAAAAGTATTGAGGAGGCCTTGCTTTAGGCTTTATTTACAGGGTTCCATTCTGCAATACTGCTTGTATAATTGTTCATATTGCGGGATGATATGCTTAATATCAAAAAGTAAAGAATGCTGAAAAGCAGCTTCTTTCATTTCATTCATCCGGGTATCATCAGTTAAAATAGAAATAGCAAAATCTATCATTGATTGAGTATCCCCCACATTTGCCATAAAACCTGTTTGTCCGGGTAGTATAATTTCGGGCAATCCACCCGCATTAGTAGAAATAACCACCGACCTTGCAGCCATGGCTTCCAGTGCAGCCAGTCCGAAGCTTTCATACTCACTCGGTAATAAAAAGATATCACATACTGCCAGGATCTCTTCAATCTGTTCCTGTTTGCCTACGAAACGAACCTGGTCTGATACGTTCAGTTCCCTGCATAGCTCTTCCATAGCATGGCGTTCCGGTCCGTCACCCACCATCAGTAACTTACAGGGTATCTGCGCATTAATGCCTGCAAACACTTTCACCACATCTTCCACTCTTTTTACTTTTCTGAAATTGGAAGCATGAACCAGTATTTTTTCTCCGTTGGGGGCAATTACTTTTTTAAAAGCATCAAAAGGTTTCTTATTAAAACGGGCCACATCCACAAAATTGGAGATCACCTGAATTTCTTTGCTAATAGGGAAATTGCGATAGGTTTCATCTTTCAGGTTCTGCGAAACAGCAGTAATGGCATCACTTTCATTGATGGAAAAAGTAACCACCGGTTCATAAGTTTTATCCCTGCCCACCAGGGTAATATCTGTTCCGTGGAGTGTAGTAATAACAGGTACGGTTCTGCCAATCTTGCTTTTTACAATCTGTTTAGCCATATATGCCGCACTGGCATGTGGTATTGCATAGTGCACATGCAGCAGGTCCAGGTCGTGATTAATAATAACATCTACCATGGTACTGGCCAGTGCAATTTCATAGGGGGGGAAGTCGAATAGCGGATAAGTGGGTACACTTACTTCGTGATAAAAAATATTGGTATTAAATATATTCAGTCTAACTGGCTGACGGTAAGTAATAAAATGCACAAAATGCCCTTCATCTGCCAAAGCCTTACCTAATTCTGTTGCCAGCACTCCACTACCTCCAAATGTTGGATAGCAAACAATCCCAATTCGCATAATCTTATATTTTTAAACGCTTGTTAAGAATGCCAATCCCGATTATCAGTAACTTTTCAGAATACTTGTTTTTTGGTTGTACATTCCGGTAACGAAGTAACAATTATTTCTTCATTAGGTTCTTCCTTTCATCAAAACTTCATAATTCCATCAAATAAAATATCTTTATAACCATGAAAAAAACACTACTTATTTTACTGGCTATACCATTTATAGCTCAATCCCAAACAACTACCGACTCTGCTTTCATTAAGCAGGCATCTGATGAAATTTTTACCAATGGCAAAGCGTACGACCTGTTGCGCCAGCTTACCAAGCAGGTAGGGGGCAGACTGGCAGGTTCGCCGCAGTTTGCCAAAGCTATTACCTGGGGTAAAGCATCTATGCAGGCCATGGGCGCTGATACTGTTTACCTGCAGCAATGTATGGTGCCACATTGGGTAAGGGGCAAAGGCGATAAAGTGACTATTGTGGAAACCAATAAAAAAGCAGTGAATGTAAGCCTGGATGCGCTGGCATTAGGCGATTCTTACGGAAATGGAAAACCTGTAGTGGCAGAAGTAATGGCAGTGAAAAATTTTGATGAACTGGAAAAAAGAAAAGACGAGGTAAAAGGTAAAATTGTATTTTTCAATTATCCTTTTAACCCTACCTATATAGTTCCGGGCAGAGCTTACGGAGAAAGTGGGGTATACCGGCACAGTGGTGCCAGCCGGGCTGCTAAATACGGAGCAGTGGGTGTACTGATCCGTTCTTTAACAGAAGCAACCGATAATAATCCGCATACTGGTGCCATGAAATATGATACGGCCTATACTAAAATACCTGCAGCAGCACTGGGATTGCAGGATGCAGACAAATTATGGGAGCTGAGTAAGGCTTCTTCCGTAAAAATTTCTATTACCATGCATGGTAAACAAATGCCGGATACTATTGGCTATAATGTAATTGCAGAACTGAGAGGCAGCCAGTTTCCTGATCAGTATATTACGGTAGGGGGCCATCTGGACAGCTGGGATGTGAATGAAGGCGCCCATGATGATGGTGCAGGTGTGGTACATACTATTGAAGTATTAAGGGCTTTAAAAGCGTTGAATTACCATCCTAAACATACCATCCGGTTTGTTTTATTTGCGAATGAAGAAGACGGTTTAAGGGGTGGTACCAAATATGCAGAAGTAGCAAAAGCGAAAAATGAAATTCACCTATTTGCACTGGAAAGTGATGAAGGCGGATTTACCCCCAGAGGCTTTGGTTTCAGTGTTTCGGATGCACAATACCGGAAAGTACTGGCCTGGCAGCCCTTATTTGTACCCTATGGTGGGGGAGATTTTCAAAGAGGTGGCGGAGGCGCAGATATTGGTCCGCTTGCTGCTAAATTAAAAACACCAATGGCTGGATTTAACCCGGATAATCAGCGTTATTTTGATATACACCATGCCAGAAGTGATGTATTTGAAAGTGTAAATAAAAGGGAACTCCTACTGGGTGCCATTAATATGAGCGGATTGATTTACCTGATAGACCAATATGGTTTATAATTATTTAAAGTATTGGTTCCTGTAAATTGAATACATTTATATTATCAACTAATTGGTTATGAAAAAAACATTGTGGACGATCTTCTTTATACTGATAATTGGAGGAGTTGTGTTCTGCTTAATCAGGTATAATTATGTTTTTGCAACGGGCACAAAAGCCGGTTTGCTGAACACTTTTCAGAAGAAGGGCTATATTTTCAAAACCTGGGAAGGTAAACTGATACAGAGTGGGTTTAAAGCCAATGTTCAGAGTAATGAGTTTGAATTCAGTGTGGTAAATGATGAAGTGGCAAATACACTGGAAAAGAATTCCGGCAGGGAAGTAAATGTGCATTATAAAAGCTATTTTGGGACATTACCCTGGAGGGGGATGAGTGAATTTATTGTAGACAGTATTTATGAGATAAGGGAAAGTGGCAATGAAACCATCATCAAGCCAAAATGATGATTACAGTACACAGTAATTATACAATTGCCGGAAATGTTTGTATTTCCGGCAATTTTTTTAACAGCTTAAATGCTTTTTGCAGTGCAGCTGGCTTAAGAATATTTACCTGCATGCAATAAAAAAATGCCCAGTCGTTTATGTATATCCGGCAGGCTGCTTTTCCAGTTGCCTACCGTTTTGGTAATGATGGTTTCCTCCGGTGCTGTAATATCTACTGCAATACAGAATTTAGTTTCCGGAAAGCAGGAATCTATCACTTCCTTAATGATCTGGTTATTCCGGTAAGGGGTTTCAATAAAAATCTGGGTACAATTTCTCAGTGCAGAATCTGCTTCCAGTTCTTTAATTTTTTTCCGGCGTTCGTGATGGTCTATTGGAAGATAACCGTGAAACTGAAAACATTGCCCGTTCATTCCGCTGGCCATCAATGCCAGAAGGATGGAACTGGGCCCAACTAGTGGATGTACAACTGCCTGATACTGCTGGGCAGCATCTATCAGAATTTGTCCCGGATCTGCAATCCCCGGGCATCCTGCTTCACTGATAATACCAATATTTTTTCCTGCTTTAAGGTGTTGAATCAGACCTTGTTTTACCTGTTCTTCCGCTTTATGAATAGTAACCCAGATATAATCATCAATTACCATTTCTCTCCATAGTTTCTTTAGAAACCGCCTGGCTGTTTTTTCATTTTCAACAAAAAAAACAGAACAGTCTTTTACAGCAGTTAATACATAAGCTGGAATGGTTTCCACTGCACTTTCATACAAAACAGTAGGTATCAGGTAAATTTTTCCTTTGGCCATGATTCTATTTTATTACTCCTCTTCTTTTTCTGCTGAAATACTTAAAGTGGCAGCCACTATAGCATAGGATGGTGCGAGCACCCAGCCCAGAAATGGAACCCAGTGCATGAGGTAAAATACAATTCCGTTTCCTATGGCAAAGCCCCTGTTATGGCCAATATAAAAAATGCTTTCTCCTGCAGAAATCTCATTTCTTTCCATACTGTAATCCAACATAGAAAATCCATAATAATAACTTTCAATTAATAATGCAATAATTGGAGCAATCATACCCACAACCGGAATAATACTGGCAAATAGCAGGGCAATTAAATAAACTGTTTGCCATAAACAGTTTCTGGCAGCAATCTGAATACCCCGGATAATATCTTTGGTTAGCTGATAAAAGCTGAAAGGGTATTCTTTCCCTTCAAGAATGGCTTCCGTTTTTTCGCTTAACCAGGCGAATAAGGGGGAGCCTACAATGAGAAATATATATTTAAAAAAAGAAAAGTAAAATAATACCATAACAAGCCATAAAGCAAAATTACTGAGAGCAAAAAAGAAGCTTAACCAGCCACTGTCAATTTTTTCCAGCCAACCATTTAATCCCGTCTTTAAATTCAACCATTCAATAAACATATTGGAAGTATGGCCAAAATAATACATACTGATCATAAACAGGGTACAATATAAAAGGCCGGGTACCAGGATCCATTTCCATAGTTTATGTTTTTTTATAAACTGGTGCGCTTTGGCATATGCCTGAAATGCTATAATGATCTCTTTCAGCAAAATGATATTAATTTTAACGGCGAAAGTAAATGATAAAAAATTAAATGATTCATGGTCACCCAAATAAATGAACAATGGATTAAATTGCCAGTTTCGTTTTATGAACGTGAAAATGCTTCGCTTATTGCATCTGCACTAATTGGTAAAATTTTAATTACAAAAATTGGTGAAATATTAACAGCAGCAAGAATTGTAGAGACTGAAGCTTATGGAGGAATTACAGATAAAGCATCTCATGCCTATGGGAACCGGAGAACCGCCAGAACTGAAATTATGTATGCAAATGGTGGAGTGAGCTATGTGTATTTATGTTATGGAATTCATCATTTGTTTAATGTTGTAACAAACAGGTCAGGCGTGCCTCATGCGGTATTAATCAGGGCTGCTGAACCAATCACAGGCATAGCGGAAATGTTAAGGAGGGCGGGTAAACAAAAAATGGATAATTCCCTTACAAGCGGGCCAGGTAACCTTACCCGGGCATTGGGCATCAGCACTGCTAATAATGGTATTTCATTAACCGGCGATACAATTTTTATAGTTGAAGATGATTTTAAAGTTAACCCTGCAGCTATAATATCTACTACCCGTATTGGAGTAGCTTATGCCTGCGAAGATGCTTTATTGCCCTACCGGTTTATACTGAAAGATAATCCTTTTGTAAGCCGTAAAAAATGATCCGGTTATTTCAAAACATTATACACTCCATAATGGCCAATGGTTTTGACACTTAAGCTGCCATTATTGATACTGATTTTTTTGTATTCGCGAAAAACCTTTTGTTTGTCGTAAAAACCTGCAATACATACGTATTTGCCATTGCCCTGCCGCAATTCAATTACTGGTTGTATACCCATATTAGGTATTTTTAAAGTATCTGTAGCGGTTAATTCTTCATATTTTATTTTCACCAGAAACCGGAAGGTTTGTGATGTTTCATAGACTTTTACATCAAAACTCCAGTCGTTCAGCGCATCTTCTACTTTTTCATGATAAGCTGCAACGGGCTTCTGACTGATTATTTTACGAATTTCGGGAACAGTATCCAGATTAATCAATATAGTGTCTTTACGGATATTATTGCTGTTGGTACTGTCCTTATTATTACAGGCTGCACAAAGAATGGCCAATAAAGCGGGGATATATAATTTCATAGATAAAATTGCTTAAAACTTGGGGCAGTTAATGGGCTTATCAGTAGAAGGCTTATAAATATACATCAGGGAAACTTCAATACCTCCCACACCCTGAGCTGCCGTTTTAAGGGCAGAAGTGGTAATATCATAAGTAGTACCCAGACGGAAACCATCTACTTCCAGTCCAACGTAAGGAATAATAGCATCATTCAGCCTTAACCAGCTGCCAAAATAGATATTGGTAGGTTTTTCGAAACTGTTATTCAGCGCTATCTGAAAAGCCCCGCCTATTACAGTTTCTGAAGCGCCACCCTGAAAACTTTGCATGCCACTCAGGTGCAGGGTAATGGGGCCCTCATTAAGAGGGAAATAAGCGCCGGCGTGAATGGTAGCCCTCGGACTTAAATTAAACAATGCACCTGTAAATTGTTGTTTGGGGCTGTTAATATGATAAAGGCTGATACCAAAATTGAAATTATTACGGTCGGTGGTACTGCCATTGTATAGGAATCCGGCATTTACATCCACATAATTGGATTTAAGGGTGGCACCATTAAATATTTCACTGGTAACACCTGTAAAACCATTGGTGGTTAACTGGTCTTCAAACTTAAGATTGGAAGTATTAATAAGCATATTGGCATAAGTAACCTGGAATCCTACTCCTATCTGGTGATAGCCATCTTCATCCAATCCTTTATGATAAGCCGTGGAAGCGGTAAAGTAATTAAAGTTTACAGCTCCGGCAGCACTATTGTCATTATAACCCATAAAACCTAATCCCCAGGTATCATTCTCCGGAATCTTATACTGCATTATCTTCCAGTCGATCGCTGCAGTGGCTGTAGTAAAAGCATTATTGATGGAAGGCCATTGGTTGCGGTAATTTCCTGCAATCCGGTAGTTCCCGTCAAATTTACCTGTATAGGCAGGGTTTAAAGTGAGGGGGGAAGAGAAAAACTGAGAGAAATGAGGATCCTGTGCAGAAAGCCTTACTGCAATCAGCATAAAAAAACAACTGAGAATACAAAAGTTTTTCATGTAGTATTGAGATAGATTCTGAAACTAAGAAAAATGAATTGATAAATCATATTTTTTTATAAGATTTAACAATTAACTGCAAGGAAAAGCCAGAAAGGTCAGGACTGCAGCTTAGTTCCGAAAGCAAGATCTCCTGCATCACCCAGCCCAGGAACGATATAACCTTTGGCTGTGAGTTCCTCATCAATATCTCCACACCAGATAACAATATCTGAACCACATTCTCTTTTAACAAATTCAATACCCATGGTACAGGCGATAGCCACCACAATATGAATAGCCGCAGGTTTGTTATCCAATCTGATCTGTTGTATTGTTTTTACCAGGGAAGCGCCGGTTGCCAGCATGGGATCACTGATAATTACCACCCGGTTATCCAGTGAGGGGCAGCTCATATATTCCAGGCTTATTTCAAAACTGCCATCTCTATGGTGTTTACGGTAGGCCGAAATAAAGGCATTGTCTGCACTGTCAAAATAATTCAGCATACCATGATGCATGGGAATACCTGCCCTTAAAATGGTAGCCAGAACCGGCTGCTGTTCCAATATTTTACTGTTATGGATACCCAGTGGGGTTTGGGTTTCCACATCTTTCCAGGGCATACGTTTACTAATTTCATAGGCTGCAATTTCACCTATACGTTCCAGGTTTCTGCGAAAGCGGAGCCTGTCTGTCTGAATTGTAGTATCTCTTAACTGGGCTACCCAGTTGCATACTAAACTATGTTCTTCACTTAAATTGATGACCATGGTGGATATGAATATTTTTGATAGTAGATTGCGGAGGAAATATTCCGGATTTTCTTTCAGCCCCAAAAATAAGTATTTATGTTTTATAAAGCCATTGGTATCATGAGTGGCAGCAGTTTAGACGGATTAGACATTGTGCTGGCAGAGTTTACTGAAACAGCAGGACACTGGACTTTCCGGATAATAGCGTCTGATTGCAGCCCATTTGAAAAAAACTGGATAGAAAAATTGCAGCAAGCCATTCATTTAAATGCCTTTGATTACCTGCAACTTCACACAGATTTTGGTATTTATACCGGTGAAAAAGTAAATGAATTTATAGAAAAGCACCAGTTACAGTATCAGGTACAACTCATTGCCTCTCACGGACATACCACTTTTCATGCCCCTCATTCTGGTATTACCGGGCAATTGGGAAACGGGGCCGACATTGCAGCTATTACAGGTATAAATGTGGTGAGTGACCTGCGTGCCATGGATGTGGCTTTAGGTGGACAGGGTGCCCCTATTGTGCCCATGGGAGAAAAATTATTATGGCCGGAATATGATGCTTTATTAAATATCGGGGGAATTGCCAATATATCTCTTAAAAAAGAAAACCAATACATTGCTTTTGACATCTGCCCGGCAAACAGGGTATTGAATCTGCTGGCCAATGAGGCTGGCAAAAAATATGATGATGGCGGACAAATAGCAGCATCCGGTAAGGTGAATACACCATTACTGACCACCCTCAATTCGCTGGATTATTACAGGAAACCTTATCCTAAATCTCTGGCCAATGATTTTGGAGTTCATATAGTATATCCCTGTATCAAATCCTGCCAGATCAGTCTGGAGGATGGGATGCGTACTTTTACAGAACATATTGCCATGCAAACCGGATATGCGGTGGCAGCGAATTGTAAACATACAAATGCCGGTTCAAAACTGCTGATTACCGGAGGAGGTGCACATAACCTGTTTTTGACAGAAAGAATCCAAAATGTATTGAGTGCATACGGTATAGATACTGTTATTCCGGAAAGGTCAATTGTGGATTACAAAGAAGCCCTGATTATGGCATTACTGGGCATTTTAAGATGGAGGGAAGAAAATACAGTCATGGCCAGCGTTACCGGTGCATCCCGGAACAGTATTGGCGGAGCTGTCTGGATGGGGCAGCAGGCTTGATGAGGATAAAATATCCTTACACAAACTGAAAACTATCCCCGTCAAATAAACCTTTATCGCTCAGCTTTAAATGTGGTATTACCAGCAGTGCCATAAAACTTAAGGTCATAAACGGAGCATTTAACGTGCTTTTCAGCTCTTTTTTTACCATGCTATCCAACTGTGTATAATCAGCAGCCACTTTATAACCATCTTTATGGCTCATTAAGCCTGCTACAGGTAATGCCAGTACAGCTTCATTATTACTGCTTACGGCACTGAGGCCGCCTTTTTCACGGATAACAAGGTTAATTGCCCTTGCCAGGCTGCTGTCATCTACCCCTATTGCCACAATATTATGACTGTCATGTGCTACTGAAGAAGCAATAGCACCCACTTTTAATCCGAAGTTTTTGATAAAGGTTTTGGCAACCGGGGCATCAAAATACCGGTTCACTACTACCATTTTTAGGAGGTCTTTTTCGGTGTTGGACTGTATACCATGGTTTTCAACATTGAAATCAATAATGGGATACACCAGTTTATTGGTAATCAACTGGCCTTCCAAAGCTTCAATTACATATGCCTGTTCAATATTTTCCTCATCCTCATTGCCAAAACGTTTAAGCTGGTATTTCATTTGGTCAATACTCACTTCACTGCTTTTAAAATTATTGACCGGATCACAATCAACAGAAGGAATACGGGTTATGCCATTTTCAGCCACCAGCTCCCCATTGATATAGGTCTGCCTGATGTTAAATTGTACCAGATCCTCCGCAATAATAAAATCGGCAGCATCTCCCACTCTTAATAAGCCGGTATCTGTTTTATAATGTAAAACCGGATTAATACAGGCCGCCTGCAATATGTTAAATAAATCAATGCCTTTGGCTACTGCACGGGCACATAACTGGTTAATATGGCCAATGGCAAGGCTGTCCGGATGTTTGTCGTCACTGCAAAACATCATCTGGTCCGGATAATCAGGTAGCAAGTCAATTAAAGCTTCAAAATTTTTAGCAGCACTCCCTTCGCGGATCAAAATCTTCATTCCGTATTGTAATTTATCCAATGCTTCTGCAGCGGTAAAACATTCATGGTCTGTACTTATTTTCACCATTCCACCAGCTGCCGCATTGGGGGATGCCTGTATATACTGGCTGGCTGTTTCACCGGTTAAACCCGGTGCATGGCCGTCTACCGGCTTATTCAAAGTAAGCGCCGTTTCAATTTTTTGCATTACTTCCGGGTCCTGGTTCAATACTCCGGGAAAGTTCATCATTTCACTGAGGTATTTGATTTCCTCTTTTTCCAGCAGTACTTTCACTTCCTCTGCAGTTAAAGCTGCACCTGCGGTTTCATAAATGGTGGCTGGTACACAGCTGGGTGCGCCGAAATTAAATTTAAAATTTACTCTTTTGCCGTTCTCAATCATAAATTCTACCCCCTTCATACCGCATACATTGGCTATTTCATGGGGGTCACTTATAGTGGAAACGGTTCCATGGGTTACCGCCAGTCTGGCAAACTCACTGGGTATTAAAAGGCTGCTTTCCACATGCACATGACTGTCAGTAAATCCGGGTAATATAAAAAAAGAGGTTTCTTCATCAGATGCTGAAAGCTTGGTTATGGATTGAATTTTACCATTTTCTACCTTTATCTCAGCAGGATATATTTCCTTTTTCCAGAGGTCCACCAATTTGCCCTTTACACTAAATATTGAAGACATATATTTTTATTAATCGTAAGAATGATGATAAGTTAACTTTGTTGTATTAAATGATTTCTATGAAACTAAAGCTTGTATGCGTATTTGTTTTTTTTGTATTTCTGACAAATGCTCAAAAAAATTCTTCACAAATAAACGGCAAATTTTCTGATGGTGTATTAACAATACAACAATATGCAGATAACATTTTCAAACTCACCTATCATACAGCCGGTTATATCAAAAATGAACAAATGACCGATGCGGTAGTATTGCATCCAATGTCTGTAGTAAATTCTTCTCTGGTTCACTGGAAAAATGGTGCGATCTCTTTTGGAAAAGATGAAAAAGCGGTGTTGGTACAAATTAAGGAAAAAGCCGGGTACCAGGTTTTACAGTTCAGAATGGGTGCTGCTGAAAGGATCTATGGTGGGGGTGAACGGGCTTTACCCCTTAACAGAAGAGGATACAGGTTTAATTTATATAATAACCCCTGGTACGGATATGGGGAAGGTGCGGATAACCTGAATTATTCAGTCCCTTTTTTCACCTCTTCTGCCGGATATGGTTTGTTCTTTGATAATGGGTCCAGGGGCTATGCTGACCTGGGCAAGACAAATACCGATATCCTGGAAGCTGGTTTTATCAGTGGGGAAATTAATGTATTCATTATATTGGGCAATACTAATCAGGATATATTGACTGCCTACCAGCATTTAACGGGTAATCAACCCCTGCCACCCTATTGGGTGATGGGTAACCTGATGAGCCGTTTTGGATATACCAGTGAGGAACAGGTAAAATCAATTGCTTCCAGCATGAAGAAAGAAGGGATGCCTGTTGATGGTATTATTTATGATTTGTTCTGGTTTGGGGATAGTATTAAAGGCGGTTTGGGTAATCTGGACTGGATTAATACCAAAAATTGGCCGGACCCTAAAAAGATGATGGCCGATTTTAAAAAGGACCATATCAATACCATTTTAATTACAGAACCCTTTATGGTTCAGGATACCCGCCAGTATACTGCATCCCTGCCTTACCTGGCAAAAGACATTGCTGGCAAACCCTATATAATACCTGATTTCTATTTTGGAAAAGGTGGGTTACTGGATATATTCAGAAAGGATGCGGGTGACTGGATCTGGAATATCCATTATAAAAAACAGATTGAGAATGGGGTGGATGGCTGGTGGACTGATTTGGGAGAGCCAGAAAAGCACCCTTCAGATATGCTGCATAACGGAAAGGATGAGGGGGTAAACAGGCTTTTAGGAGCCGATGAAGTGCATAATATTTATGGCCATTACTGGAATAAAAACCTTTTTGAACATTATGCCAGTGCTTATCCCAATAAACGGTTATTTCATCTCAACCGGTCCGGTTTTTCAGGAAGCCCCCGGTACAGTATTTTTCCCTGGACAGGTGATGTGAGCAGAAGCTGGAGTGGATTCAGGGCACAGTTACCTAATTTACTGAGTATGAGTATGAGCGGTGTGCCGTTTATACACAGTGATGCCGGTGGCTTTGGTGGAGGAAGCGGCGATAATGAATTGTATATCCGCTGGTTACAGTTTGCAGCCTATACACCTGTTTTCCGGCCGCATGGTACTGCTTTATATGAAATAGATAAAAATGCATTTAGTTTTCCAAGTGAAGCCGCTTTAATAGATACGCCTTACAGGGCGATTGCCCGCAGGGTTATTAGTAGCAGGTATGCCATGCTGCCTTATAATTATACCCTGGCTTACCGGCAGGCTAAATATGGAGAGCCATTGATGCGCCCGCTCTATTATGCATACAGTGCTGATAGTACGGCTGTAGCCACAGAGAATGAATATAACTGGGGGACAGAAATACTCGTTGCCCCTGTATTGCAGAAAGCTGCGGTAACCCGTTCTGTTTATTTCCCGGAAGGCAAATGGTATAGCAAGCAGGAAAATAAGTTTTATGAAGGTAAACAGACTACAAGCTGTGCAATAACCCTGAATGACATACCGGTATTTTATAAAGAAGGAAGTTTTATACCAACTTATGCGGAAAACGGGAATACAAATACTATTGCGAGAAATTTTCTGAGTATACTGTATGTGCCTTCCGGAAAAACTTCTGCCTATACCCTGTATGAAGATGATGGGGAAAGTAAAAAAGCCATTAGCAGTCAGCAATATATATTAACCGAATTTATAGCTTCAGGAATTAAAAATAATGAACTGCTCATCCGGATTAAAACCGAAGGGAAGGGGTATACAGGTAAACCGGGTAAAAGGCTATTCCGTTGGGAAATGCCATTGGACAAAAAGCCTGAATCTGTGTTGGTAGATAACCAGCAGATTACAGTTTCACAAGATAAAACAAAGATTGGGGTACCCTTGAAATATGGAACTGCTTTTTATGATCCCAAAAGCCATATCTTAACGGTATACCACAATTTCGAAGGGCAATCCAACTTAAAAATCATTCTTGAGTAAATCAGGGCGGCGGTTTTTGGTATGCTGTAAAGCCTGCTCAAACCGCCATTCTTCAATCTTTTTAGGGTCGCCCTGTAACAGAATATCCGGTACTTTCAATTCCCTGAATATAGCAGGACGGGTATAGACAGGAGGAGCCAGTAAATCATCCTGAAAAGAATCTGTAAGGGCCGAAGTTTCATCATTCAATACACCGGGAATCAACCTGCCGATAGCATCAACAATAACGGCAGCTGCCAGTTCTCCGCCACTCAGTACAAAATCCCCGACAGATATTTCACGGGTAATGTACAGATCGCGAATCCGTTGATCAATTCCCTTATAATGGCCACAGATAATCAACAGATTTTCTTTTAAGGAAAGCTGGTTGGCCGTTCTCTGTTTAAAAGTTTCCCCATCCGGAGTCATATAAATAATTTCATCAAATAAAGTATCTTTTTGTAATTCATCAATGGCATTGGCCAATGGTTCACACATCATCACCATACCCGCTCCGGCACCATACTGGTAATCATCAATCTGACCGTGTTTATTGATCGCCCATTTTCTTAAATTATGAACTGTTACCTGCAGCAGGCCTTTTTCCTTTGCACGTTTCATGATGCTGTGGTTAAAAGGGCTTTCCAATAATTCGGGTACTGCTGATATAATATGAATGTTCATGCTGCAAAGATGCGGAATAAAATCTTATTGTTTTTTTAAGAAAAAACCTTTATTCTGGTTTGATTTTTGCAAAGTAATTATTACTAATATATTATTATGAAAAACCTTTTTACCCTGATCATTTTATTATTATGTTATCAGTTGCTGACAGCACAATACAGGTTTAATGCTGCCGGGAACCTGATTGTTGCTACTGCACCCAACCCTTTTCATGATTTACCCTTAAAGCCACATCTTAATAAAGTGGATGTGTATTTAAACGGCGAGAAACCAAACGTTCCCTATTATAAAATCCGCTTATTACAACTATCCGGAGCAGCCAATTATAATGATCTCCTGGCCAATATGCAGTTGTATGCACAAAATGAAGGATTTGATGGTTTGATGCTGATGGAAAAAAGTAATTATGTTTATCAGGATAATCGGGTGGGTACAGCAATTGCCTATGGTACAGTTGCAGGACTAACCGGGAATAAAAATTATGAATATCATGCCCCATTATTAAATGGGCAAACTTTATCCTGTTTGGGATTAAAATACAGGTCAAGGATCGGATATATTGATACCATTGTTAAAACAGTGCATATCTCTATTAATGATGCAGAGAAGACTGAGTATGATATAGCTTTTACAATGAATGGGGATTGGGTGAACCGGAATGATATGGATGCCTGTAAGTTTTATGAAAAGGAGATTGGACTCTTTAAACCAGCAGATTATTTTTTAATGCACCCAATTACTTCTTTTGCGGAAGGAATAGATGCGAATGATCCCCGTTTTGCAAATGTCTATGCAAAAATGGAAACAGATACCGGTATGGTGAAAATCACTGCTGCCTATAATTATTCCTATGATTTGCAGAAAGTTGATTATAAAATGCCACGTTCTGAATATAAGGAAAGTCCGCATTACCTGCAGGTCCGTTATGATACGAATGACTGGGGTGGTATTACAAAAAGGGTAATTATGCAGGGGCTTAAATTATACCCTTATGTGATGGATATTTACAGCTATGACGATAATAACAGAAATACAGGTTTTATACGTTATGATACCAGAAATCAAAAAGAATTATTCCGGGTAGCGTATACTTTTTATTCCATGAATGACCTGCCGGAATGTGATAAGTAAGGATTTTGCTAATTAACCTTCCATAAAACCTTCCAGATCCCTGCGTTCTTTTTTAGTAGGCCTTCCAATTTTACTCATTCTTTTACCGGTCTGAAAACTGGCAGCTTCAAACTGAATCCTGTCCAGTTCCTCTGGCGGAGTGATATCTGTATAATATTTGATAGCTTCCGGGTATTGAACCCTTTTTTCCAGTAAACCCGTTACTTTTACTACCCATCTTTTAGCCTCTGTTTTTACTTCATATTCATCCCCGATATTCACTGTTCGGGAAGCTTTTATATTTTCGCCCTTAAACTTAACTTTTCCTTTACTGCAGGCATCACCTGCCTGGCTTCTGGTTTTAAACAAACGTATGGCCCACAGGTATTTGTCAATCCGTAATTTTTCTTTCACCTCACTCATCCTTCAAAAATAAAAAGTAATCACCACAAAAAAACCAAAGCACTGATAAAGTGCTTTGGTTTTGTACAGAATAGGAATTGAAAAAATTATTAAGCTTTCATTTCAGCATAAAACTGCTGAAAATAGGGAATGGTTTCAATGCCTTTATAAAAATTCACCAGTTCATATTTTTCATTGGGGCTATGCAGGTTATCGCTGTCCAGCCCAAAACCCATAAATACAATTTTAATTCCCAGTTCTTTTTCAAATAAAGCACAGATAGGAATGGAGCCCCCACCCCTAACCGGGATAGGTTCTTTGCCGAAAGTAGTAGCCATTGCTTTTGCTGCTGCGCGGTATTCTATAGAATCTATAGGTGTCATATAAGGTTCGCCGCCATGGTGTTCTGCTGCTTTAACCACTATAGAGGCCGGTGCGATGCTTTTAAAATAACTGAGTAGTTTCTCCGTTATTTTTTCAGATGACTGATTGGGAACCAGCCTTGCAGATATTTTCGCAAAAGCTTTGGATGGCAATACTGTTTTAGCGCCTTCACCCGTATAGCCTCCCCAGATGCCATTTACTTCCAGAGTTGGGCGTATACCTGTCCTTTCATTAGTGGTATATCCTTTTTCACCCCATAATTCAGCAACACCCAGATCCTTTTTATATTCAGCTTCGTCAAATGGTGCCTGTGCCATTTTGGTTCTTTCTGCTGCACTTACTTCTACTACATCATCATAAAATCCAGGAATGGTAATATGGTTGTTTTCATCATGGCAGGAAGCAATCATTTGGGCCAGTATGGTAATCGGATTTGCTACTGCACCACCATACACACCACTGTGTAAATCGCGGTTGGCAGCAGTTACTTCCACTTCAATATAACTTAATCCACGCACACCTACATCAATGGAGGGGGTATCCATACTCAGCATGGAAGTATCACTGATTAAGATAACATCTGCTTTTAAAAGCGGTTTATGTTCTTTCACAAATTTAGCAAGGTTAGGACTGCCTATTTCTTCTTCCCCTTCTATAATAAACTTAAAATTACAGGTGGTGGTATTGGTTTTAACCAGTGTTTCCAATGCTTTTACATGCATAAAAAACTGCCCTTTATCGTCTGCGCTGCCACGTGCATATATTTTACCTTCTTTAATAGTTGGTTCAAATGGTCCACTATGCCATAATTCCAATGGATCAGGGGGTTGCACATCATAATGGCCATACACCAGAACGGTTGGCTTTGAGGGGTCCGTATGTTTTTCTCCATAAACAATGGGGTGCCCTTCAGTAGGATAAATAGTTACAGAATCAGCTCCTGCCTCCAGGAAGCTTTTTTTAACTGCTTCCGCACAGGTAATCATATCTTCTTTGTTTTCACTGCGCGCACTGATACTCGGAATTCTCAGTAAATCCAGCAACTCGTTTAAAAAACGATCCTTATGTTGCTCCTGGTACTCTTTCCAAACTTGCATATTTCGATGTTTTTATTGATAAAGTTAAGCATCTAATCAAACACAATGGTTTTATTGCCATTAACAAAAACCTTATCATCCAGTACAATTCTTAATGCATTGGATAATACGTATTTTTCTATATCCTTTCCGGCCAGAGCCATACTGGCTGCATCCTCTTTATGGTCTACGGGTATCACACTCTGTGCAATAATGGGGCCTTCGTCCAGTTCATTACTTACAAAATGTGCAGTAGCGCCAATAATTTTAACCCCTCGTTTAAAAGCCTGTTTATAAGGATTTGCCCCTATAAAAGCAGGTAAAAAGCTATGGTGAATATTAATGATCCGGTTCTCAAAATGGTTTACAAAAGCAGGTGTTAAAATGCGCATGTATTTTGCCAGAACTATATAATCCGGATGATAACTTTTAATCATATTGATCACCAGTTGCTCATGTTCTTCCCGGGTAACTGCTTCATGGGATATACAGTGGAAAGGAATATTATACTTTTCTGTATGTTTCCTTAAAGTATCATAATTACTGATTACAGCAGCAATATTTGCATTTAATTCATTAAAAAATGAACGGATCAGCAATTCGCTGAGGCAATGGTGTTCTTTGGTAACCAGCACCACAATTTTTTTCTTTTCCTTTTTAGTGAGAAAAATTTTAGTATCGGCAGGTAATTTTTCTTTCAGTTCCTGCAGGATCTGTAAAGTATTTACTTTACCCGACAATTCACTCCGCATAAAAAAATGTTCATCTTCACCTGAAACATATTCATCATTCCTGATAATGTTTAATCCATGGTTAAATAAAACAGCTGTAATGCTATAGATCAGCCCTTTTTGGTCGCTGCAATCAATTAAAAGTGTAAAAATCTCTTCCATCATTATAAACTAAAAAGTAGGTAAAGTTATTTATCTGTATGTTAATATCAGGAATTGTGTTTTTTATTGGAAACAATGTTTTCTGCATTCCATTCCACTATGGACTTAAATGGGTGTTTTCTTTTACTGCAATCCATTTTGTCGCAAATAGCACAACTGAAAGCCAGGCAGCCATCTGTATGTACAAAAAGTTCAATACTGTCTTCAAAATGCTGTTTAATTAAATGTTCCAAAGCATTAACCTGTTCATGTGCTTCATAAGTATTAAAATACCATGGAACAGTCAGGTGGCAATCCACATGTAAAGTACTTCCATATTTTATTACCCGAAGGTTATGGAGGTCAATCCAGTTGGACCTTCTGTGTTTATTCAGGATCAGTACCAGTTTATTTAATATTTCAGTATCTGCTTCATCCATAATTCCTGCCAGTGAGGTTCTTAAAATCTTATAACCATTATATAGAATAATACCGCTTAAAATAATGGCAATTAACTTATCTATCCAGAGCAGGTGCGTCAGTAACATCAATAACAATCCTGCAATGATACCAATCGTTGAATAAGTATCTATATGCAGGTGTTTGCCACTGGCTTTTAATGCCAGCGAATTATTTTTTTTGCCCATCCAGATACAGACGGAACCTGCAATAAAGTTTAAACTACCGGTAATTGCAACCAGCAAAAGTCCTTTATCCAAAGCATGTAAAGTCTGCTTTTCGATGATATTGGTGATGGTTTCATATATAATTAAGATACCTGAGGCAAGGATCAAAGTACCTTCGGCAGCGGCTGAAACAAATTCCGCTTTACCATGCCCATATGGATGTTCAACATCCCTGGGTTTAGACGCCACATATAAAGAATATAAACCGATAAAGCCTGCCAGTACATTAACTATACTCTCCAGCGCATCACTTAAAATGGCTAAAGAATGTGTAAGGTAATAAGCAATAATCTTGAATACAAACAGGATTACACTCAAAACAGTGATGATGGCTTGCAACCTGAAATTCTGCAGTGCTTTTTTCAAGATCAGTTAATTGTGTATAATTAGATCAGTTCAATGGTATAAGTAATCTCACAATGTTTTTTAAGCATAATGGAGATGCCGCAGTACTTTTCATGAGATAATTCCACTGCTTTCTGCAATTTATCGGCATCTTCTTTTGATACATCCGCTTTATAGCGCATTTTAATCCATTTAAAGACCTTGGGCTGTGTTTCTGTTTGTTCTGCTTCGGCTTCTATTTCCAGTTTTGTAAAGGCTGCCCTCATTTTGGTTAAAATACTCACTGTATCCATACCACTACAGGCACATAATGCAGCCAGTAATGCCTGTTTAGGACTCATGCCACTGTCTAAACTGCCACCTTCTTTTGTTGTATCCAGCCTGATAGTGTGGTTATTGTCACTGGTTGCATCAAAAGCCAGGTCAGATTTCCATTTTGCTGTTGCTTTCATTTTTTAGGTATTAAACTATAAAAGCACAAAGCTAGGGATGCTTTGTGCTTTTACAGGAAAGTGGAAGGTTTATTTTTACTTAAACCACCGCATCCAATCTTTTCTGAACCATATCCCAGTTCACTACATTCCACCAGTTGTTGATATAGTCCGGCCTTTTATTCTGGTAACGCAGGTAGTAAGCATGTTCCCAAACATCCAGTCCCAATAAAGGAATGCCTTTAAAATCACTGACATCCATTAAAGGATTATCCTGATTAGGGGTTGAGCCAATAATCAGCTTTTTATCGTTATTGATTGCCAGCCAGGCCCATCCGCTTCCAAAGCGGGACTTTCCTGCATCTGTAAACTGTGTTTTAAAAGCTTCGAAAGAACCAAAGTCTTTTTCAATACCAGCTAACAGCTTGCCGGAAGGTTTAGGTACAGTATTCGGTGCCATATTCTGCCAGAATAATTCATGGTTATAGTGCCCGCCTCCGTTATTTCTGAGCTTGGAAGAATATTTAGAAACTTTTCCCAATAAAACTTCAAGCGAAGTTGATCTGATATCCACTTTTTCTGTCACAACAGCTTCATTTAAGTTTTTGGCATAAGCTGCTGCATGTTTGGAATAATGAATTTCCATGGTCAGGGCATCAATGGCCGCTTCCAGGTCTTTATAACCGTACAGCAAAGGTTGTTGGGTATATGGAATGGCAGGAGCAATGTTAAAAGAAAATCCTTTTGCCAGAGAGGGGATTACGGTAGAAGCCAGTCCAACTGCAATACCAGCTTTGCCGGTAGTTGCCAGGAACTCTCTGCGGCTGGTGAGTATTTTTTTCATATAAAGTATTTAGGTTGATTGATTTTTATCTTTTTTAAGATTACCTAAAAATACGCGTAGTTTACTGAAAGTCCTGTAGTAATATTCTTTATTAAACAGGTTTGAATCCTGCATACCCTTTCGAGTTAGGAAAATTCCCACCGGAAGCAGAATAATTGAAGAAAGCCACATACCAAAAAATGGACTCATTACATTCTGTTTGGCAAATTTCTCTCCCAGTGTATTAAACAGATAAAAGAAAGTAAAGAAAACAATTGCAAAAACAAGTGGGGCACCTAATCCCCCTTTCCGGATAATGGAACCCAGGGGAGCACCAATCATAAATAAAACCAGACAGGCAAAACTGAAAGTGAATTTCCTGTGCCATTCAATATCATGTAACCTTTTAGATTCCTCCTTTGCCTGAAAATCCTGTTCAATAAACCCTATATTGGTTTTTAACATATTCAGTTTTCCGCTTACTCCTTCATACACACTCATTTTCATGGAATCCGGAATTAGTTGAATAAAACTGTGTTTATTTTTTAAACTATCTTTTTTAGGTTTTTTCCATACAGAATCAATGTCTCTCACAAAGGGAATATTCGGTACCACTTCTCTTTCCACCCTGCCTTTGTAATAATTGTCCAGGTGGTTTAAAGAATCGATAGTAGTATTTAACTGCCGGATACTGAGCATTTTAGGGTCATACCGAAAAGAGCTGTCACTTGTTTTGCTCATCTGAAAACTACTCAGGTCAAACATCTTTTTATATGTTGTAAATCCGGTTCGGTAAAAATCTGTATTAGTGGTCTGGCGTGGCCCTTTTTCATCAATACTCCATCCGTTTTTTAAGGTAAATTCCAGAAACTTTTTATCTGCTGTTACCCGCATAATCCCACTTTTGGCAATCAGCAGATTATCCTGCAAACCATATGTTTTTTTATAAATTACCACATTATGGATGGTACTGTCGTCTTTGTCTTTTTTTCCAACTTTTATAATATATCCATCAATCCTATTGTAGAATACCCCTTCTTTTATATCAAATGCCGGTTTGGCTACAATGATATCATATTTCAGGGAAGCCAGTTTCAACTGTGCCACCGGGATAATGTTATTGGCAAACAAAAAGGCAATAAAGCATAAAAAGGTAGTAATGATCAGCAAAGGCTGCATAAAACGGAGTAATGGAATCCCTGCTGATTTAATAGCAACAATTTCAAAAGTTTCGCCCAGGTTGCCGAATGTCATAATAGAGGAAAGTAGTAATGCGAGTGGCAATGCTGTAGGTACCCAATTAACAGTAACCAGTCCAATCATATAAAATAAAGTACTCAGTCCAAGGTCCTTGCCCACCATATCATCCAGGTATAACCAGAAAAACTGAAGGTCTAATACAAAGATGCAAATAAGGAAGGTTGCCAAAAAAGGCCCTACAAAAGCCTTAACAATTAATATGTCTAATTTTTTAATCACGCTGCTGTTTCTTACTATTGTTGCATGGCAAATGTAAAACTTTCATCACGAGAACTGGATTTGGTTTGCGATGCTGGAATTATTTTAACAAAGAACAATATTATAGCAAAAGTTTATGAATTAATGGGGCAACTAAGTGAAATGTACAGGGAGGAATTGAAAACTTGTCCTGATACTGCTATTACTGCAATTTTACCAAAAATATCAAGGGGTGAAAATTATGAAGGATTACCATGGGTGATGCTGGATTATCCCCGGTATTTCAGCGCAAATGATCATTTTGCCATAAGAACTTTTTTCTGGTGGGGCCATTTTTTAAGTATTAGTCTGCTGGTAAAAGGAAAGTTTGCAACAGGCTGGCAATGGGATAATCTGGATGCTGTTTTAATGAAAGATTGGTATCTATGTTGCAGTACAGATGCATGGCAGCATCATTTCAGGCCTGATAATTATATAGAATACTGTAATTTTCAGAAAGATCAAGTAAACAATTTACCCTTTATAAAGCTGGCCAAAAAAATACCTGTGGCAGAATTTGAACTGGCACAAACTTATTTGCAGGAGGCATTCCTTCAAATAGGGCAAATCATAAAAAAAGCCTCTAATTAAAAATTAAGGCTTGATTAAATCTGTTTCGGTTTAGTTTCCCAGGCGATGAAATAATTCTTTCAGCTGTGAAGTCCATAATTGGCTCTGGTCCTTTATTTCACTTTTTTCAGCAAAATCAGACACTACTAAAATAGTCTGGTTGGAAATTTCAGTTTTTGCAATTCTGAATTCAAAGTACTCATTTTTTTCACTGTGCAGCCATTTGTATCGTATAAACTTATCCTCTTCCTGTTCCAGAATTTTAGCTTTATCAGGAGTGCCGCCACCCCAGCTAAAACTGTAAACCCCTTCCCATTCATCCACTTTATCAGCAAACCATTCCTGTAGACCTGCTGGTGTACTGAGGAATTCGAATAATATACTGGGCGAGCAACGCACCGGAAATTCTAACGTAAATAATTGTTTTTTACTCATTACATTCTCTTTATTCACCTGATTCGAGGGGTGCAATAATATTAAATAATCCACACCATCCAAATGTTTTTTTTTTAAATACCGGAATTAAACTGTAAAAAGCTTATTTATCAGAGCTTTAAAACGAGTTTATTTCACTATATTAATTTTCTGCCGAAAAGAATTTTTTGTAATAATGTGTTAATTTTTTATATTGCTGAAGCATTGTGGAGACGCTACAGACAGGCTTTTAGAACTATTTCAATCAAACCAAACTCAACAACATATATATGGGTATGCGTCAGCTAAAGATTTCAAAATCTATAACCAACCGCGAAAGCCAAAGTCTGGAAAAATATTTACAGGAAATAGGAAAAGTAGAACTGATTACGCCTGAAGAGGAGGTTAAACTTGCTTTAAGTATCCGGCAAGGCGATCAAAAATCTCTCGACCGCCTTGTAAAAGCTAATCTCAGATTTGTGGTTTCTGTTTCCAAACAATACCAGAATCAGGGCTTAACATTACCAGATCTGATCAATGAGGGAAACCTGGGATTAATCAAAGCGGCCCTTCGTTTTGATGAGACCCGGGGGTTTAAATTTATTTCTTATGCTGTCTGGTGGATCCGCCAGAGTATTTTACAGGCATTGGCCGAACAAAGCCGTATTGTTCGATTACCGCTAAATAAAGTAGGCTTAACCAACCGGATTAGTAAGGCCTATCAACAGCTGGAACAGGAATATGAACGGGAACCCACACCTGAAGAACTGGCTAATTTACTGGATATAGGTATTGATGAAGTCTCCGCCTCCATGAATGTCAATACCCGCCATATCAGTGTAGATACCCCATTGAATGAAGGAGAAGATGGCACACTGATTGATGTGATGGAAAACCCAAATGCCGAAAAAACGGATGCAAAATTAGAACACCATGAGTCTTTAAAGCAGGAAATTGAAAGAAGTATGCTGGCTTTAACGGAAAGGCAGAAAGCAGTACTTTGTTATTTTTTTGGAATCGGACTGGATAATGCTATGAGCCTTGAAGATATTGGCGACCATTTTAATTTAACCCGTGAAAGAGTACGCCAGATTAAAGATAAAGCCATCAATAAGCTCCGCAGTACCAGCCGTTGCAAGCATTTAAGGGTATATCTTGGATAAATTCTTATTCCCATTATATTTGCAACTCATTTTAAGTGAACTTGAAGTTCACTTTTTTTTGTGTTGCAAGAAAACAGCGTATTATGTTTAACAATTTATCTGAACATTTAGAATCAGCTTTTAAAAATTTAAAAGGCCAGGCACGTATTACAGACCTGAATATTGCCAATACCATCAAGGATATCCGGCGTGCGCTCATTGATGCGGATGTGAATTTTAAAATTGCCAAAGAATTTACAGATAAGATCAAGGATAAAGCTATTGGAGAGAAAGTACTGAATTCCATCAGTCCCGGCCAATTAATGGTAAAAATTGTACAGGACGAATTAACAGAACTGATGGGAGGCACTGCATCAGCGTTTAATGTCACTGGTAATCCGGCAGTTATCCTGATTGCAGGTTTACAGGGTAGTGGTAAAACCACTTTCACCGGTAAGCTGGCCAGTTACCTCAAATCACAGAAAAAATCTCCATTGGTAGTAGCTGCAGATATTTACCGCCCGGCTGCCATTGATCAGCTGACTGTTCTGGCCGAGCAGATAGGTGTGGATATTTACAAGGAACCAGATACAAAAGATGCCGTATTAATAGTACAAAATGCCATTAAGGAAGCCAAAGCCACTCATAAAAATGTGGTAATTATTGATACCGCCGGCCGATTGGCGATTGATGAGATAATGATGAATGAAGTGGCGAATATTAAAGCCGCAGTAAACCCTTCAGAAATATTGTTTGTAGTGGATAGTATGACCGGCCAGGATGCCGTAAATACTGCTAAAGCTTTTAATGACCGGCTAGATTTTACAGGGGTGGTACTTACCAAACTGGATGGTGATACAAGGGGTGGAGCTGCGCTTACTATTAAGTATACAGTGAATAAGCCCATCAAATTCATGAGCAGTGGTGAAAAGATGGATGCATTGGATGTATTCTATCCCGAACGTATGGCTCAACGTATCCTGGGAATGGGTGATATTGCTTCCCTGGTAGAAAAAGCACAGGCGCAGTATGATGAAGAGCAGGCCCGTAAACTGGAAAAAAAGATCCGCAAAAACCAGTTCGATTTTCAGGATTTCCTGGAACAATTACAGCAGATTAAGAAAATGGGTAACCTGAAAGACCTGATGGGGATGATTCCAGGAGTAGGAAAAGCCATTAAAGATGTAGATATCAATGATGATGCTTTTAAAGGAATTGAAGCTATTATTCAGAGTATGACTCCGGCAGAAAGGGGAAATCCCGATCTGATTGACCAGAAAAGAAAATTACGCATTGCAAAAGGCTGTGGAAAAGATATTACCGATGTAAATGCCTTTATGAAACAGTTTGAGCAAATGAAAAAGATGATGGGTATGATGAATAAGATGCCCATGGGTGGATTTCCCGGGATGAAAGGAATGCGTAATTAGATGTTAAAAATTGTCGTAAAGAAGAAATAAAAATCTAAAACTTGGAACATTTAGGATGGTTTAGTAATTTTGCCGTCCATTAGATTAGAAACCCTATTGTTTAAGCCTTTAAATGTCTATTTAACATGGCAGTAAAAATGAGATTGCAAAGACACGGGAGCAAAAAACGTCCTTTCTACTTTATAGTAGTGGCCGATGCACGTGCACCAAGAGATGGTAAGTTCATTCAGAAGATTGGAACTTACAACCCATTAACCGTACCTGCTACTATCCAGCTTGATCGTCAGAAAGCGCTGGACTGGTTGCATAAAGGGGCTCAGCCTACTGATACGGTTCGTAGAATTCTCTCTTTCAAGGGAGTGTTGTTCTTGAAACACCTGTTGCGTGGTGTTAAGTTAGGTTTGTTTGATGAAACAGCTGCAATGGTTAAATTCCAGCAGTGGCATGATGAGCATGAAACTCAGATCAAACGTCGTAGCGATACCCACCGCCAGCAACAAAGAGCACGCAAGCAGTATGTACCAACAAGGAAAGCTGAAAGCAGTTCTGAAGGTACTACCAGCAGCGAAGCTTAATCAAAGCATTCAACAGATCCTGTTAAAATCCCTGAACTTATGTTCAGGGATTTTTTTTACTCAAAATACATTGATTTAACTTGCATAGTATTATGAGCCAATATATTCATATCGGGAAATTTGTAGCCACTTTTGGTGTGAGGGGTGAATTGATATTAGAACATGCAATGGGTAAAAAAACTGCCTTAAAGAATATCGAAACCATTTTTGTGGAAGAAACCAAAGGTGCTTATCTGCCTTATTTTTTGCAGACTTCCAAAGGAAAAGACCATTCAGAGATTTATGTATTAATGGAAGGGGTAAACAGTAAAGAAGCAGCTCACCGTTTCATTCATAGAAATGTATGGCTTACTGAAGATGATTTCAGAAAGCTGGCCGGTAAATCTGCAGCCATCTCTTTGCTGGGATATATGGTAGTAGAAGCAGGTAAAGCGCTGGCAGTAATTGAAGAGGTAATTGAACAACCCCACCAGGTATTGGTTCGTATTACCCTGAAAGGAAATGAAGCACTGATTCCACTGCACGCTGAAAGCCTGCAGAAAATTGATCATAAAACCAAGCAGGTGCATGTGGTATTACCGGATGGGTTACTGGAAATTTATGCTCCTGAAACAGTTACAACGGATTAACCTTAACCTTATGCCTGAATATACTTTTGAATTTTCATTTACCGTATTGCCTGAGCATCTGGACCAGCTGCACCATGTTAATAATGTGGTGTATGTACAATGGTTGCAGGAAGCTGCTTCCCGCCATTGGTCTGGCAATGTAACCCCGGATACAGATGAAAAAGTATTATGGGTGGTTAGAAGGCATGAGATTGATTATCTGGCTCCTGCTGTTCTGGGGGATGAGTTAATCATGAAAACCTGGACAGGTAGGTATACGGCTGTAAGCTGGGACAGGCATTATGAAATTACCAGAGTCAGCGATCAGCGAAAAATTATTACTGCTAAAAGTATCTGGGTATTATTAGACAGTAAAACCCTGAAGCCCAGGAAAATTGATGCTGAAATACTGGCTGTTCTGGAGTGATAACCCAATAAATTCCTTCCACCAGGAATTGATTATATCCAATTATTATTATCTTACTGATTATGTCATCCCCTCAGCAATATATTGCCCATATGGACCTTGACAGCTTTTTTGTGAGTGTGGAAGTGCTGAATGATCCTTCACTGAAAGGCAAGGCGATCATTGTAGGTGGTTCCAGGGAACGGGGAGTAGTTTCTACCTGCAGCTACGAAGCGCGCAAATTTGGCGTGCATAGTGGTATGGCTATGCGTAAGGCTATGCAACTTTGTCCGCATGCCATATTAGCCCGCGGCGCAATGGGGCAATACAGCAAATTTTCCCGTTGGGTCACTGAAATTATTGCCGCCAAAGCCCCCCTGTTCGAAAAAGCCAGTGTGGATGAGTTTTATATAGACCTTACCGGAATGGATAAGTATTTCGACCCCTTTAAATGGACCATCGAACTGCGGAATGAAATCATAGAAACCACTAAACTGCCAATTTCTTTTGGATTGGCAAGCAATAAGTTTGTGGCTAAAATTGCTACAGATGAAGCCAAACCCAATGGTTACCTCTTTGTGCAACCAGGTATGGAACAGGATTTTCTGGCCCCCTTACCGGTAAATAAAATACCCGGAGTAGGTAAAACCGGTTATCCGGTACTGCAAAAACTAGGCATTCACCTCATTGGGGATATCCTGAATTTTACACCTTCTTTTCTGGAGGAGAAATTAGGAAAATGGGGACCCGAATTGTATCAGAAAGCCCAGGGAATTCATCATGGTAAAGTGCATTCCTTTCATGAAGCCAAATCCATTTCCACAGAAAATACTTTTGATGCCAACAAAACAGACCTTGATTTTTTACTGAGTGAACTGGTTAGGATGACTGAAAAGATTGCTTTTGAGTTACGTAATGAGGAAAAAATGGCGGGTTGTATTGCAGTAAAAATCAGGTATCCAGATTTTGAAACCACTTCCCGCCAGGTAACAATCGACTATACTTTCCGGGATGATGAACTGATTCCCGTTGCCATCGACCTGTTTCATAAATTATACCGTAAAAATATGCCAGTACGCCTATTAGGCGTGCGTTTGAGCGAACTGAACAATCATCCTTTGCAGGCTAATCTTTTTGATGATGGGGTTAAAAAAACCAATCTGTATAAAGCCATTGATAATGTAAAAACGTCGTTTGGAAAATATGCCGTTCAAAAGGCAAGAACAGTAAAGAAACCAAAAACCTAAGAAAATTTTAACATTATATCCTACTGTTTTAGTAGGATATAATTATATTTGTTCTTCAATCAATTATTTCAACTTAAAAATAATATAAGTATGAGCCTTCGTCTCGGAGATATAGCTCGAAATTTTACAGCCAAAACCTCTGTCGGGGAAATAGATTTCTATGAATATCTTGGAAATTCATGGGGTATTTTATTTTCGCATCCTGCAGATTATACACCGGTATGTACTACTGAATTAGGTAAAACGGCTCAGCTGAAAGCAGAATTTGAAAAACGAAATGTAAAAGTGCTGGCTTTAAGTGTAGACCCGGTAGAAAAGCATTTAGGCTGGATTTCAGATATCAATGAAACACAAAATACTTCTGTTGATTTTCCCATTATTGCGGATGATGACCGAAAAGTATCCACTTTATACGATTTTATTCATCCCAATGCATCTGCCACTGCAACTGTTCGTTCTTTGGTGATTATTGGTCCGGATAAAGCCGTAAAATTAATCATTACCTATCCTGCTTCTACAGGTAGAAACTTTGTGGAAGTATTGAGGGTGGTAGATTCCTTACAGCTTACTGCCAATTATAGTGTGGCAACACCAGCTAACTGGAAAGAAGGGGAGGACGTTATTGTAGTGCCGGCCGTTTCTACAGAAGATGCCATCAAAAAATTCCCTAAAGGGTTAAATATAGTGAAGCCTTATCTGCGGTATACGCCACAGCCTGATAAGGATTAAGCAAATTATTACAGATACCGTAACAATATTAATTAGTTAAAGCTGCCTGTTCAAAGGCATTATTTAACTGATTGTAACGCTGGTTTTATTATACTTGTTTTTTGGGAGTCCTGCTATTCTTAGCGGGACTTGTTTTTTGGTTTATTTCAACATCAAAATTGTTCTCTAAACTGAAGTATAGCAAGGTTTATCTGAAGAATAATGACCTGTTTTTATGATAATGTCTATTGCATTTACATTCCCTTCCCTGCAGTATTGGGATATGCTGGTGGCAGAATATTAATATTTTCAGTAAATACAGTTCAAAGGAAGTTTTATATTTAGGGTTATATAAGTCAAATTTTCTTTTTTAATAAAAGGTTTTATAACACCCTTACCGATTCTAAATTAAAAATATCATGTTTCTATATTTCAGTATGAAAAAGATCGTATTTGCCCTTCCTTTTATGAGTATATTTATTTGTAAGGGACAGTCAGACATACCCTTTTTTCAATCCAAAGCGTTTTCAATTTTTAAGGATAGTGTTATTCAAAATCAATTTACTGCCAGGATTGTATCGTCCACCGAAATACAATCCAATTATCAGAGCAGTGTATCCAGGCCAGTAAAAGATAAAACAGCTGTCAGCTGGAAACTTACCAGAGATATTACTGCTTTCCCGCAATACCATTCAAATATTCCTGTTTCAGATGCTGTATACAATTTGTCATTGGAAGAAATGATCCGGGCTGTGGAAAAAGACAGCACTTTCCGTACAGGAGAACTATGGGGAGGCGTTTGGACCAGGGACATCAGTTATAGTATCATTCATTCTATGGCCTATATGCAGCCAAGGGTTGCTATGAACAGTTTATTAAGAAAGGTAAATAAAAAGAAAAGAATTATTCAGGATACCGGAACAGGGGGTGCCTATCCCTGTTCAACAGACAGGATCATCTGGGCAGTAGCAGCCTGGGAATTATATAAAGTTACCGGTGATAAAGAATGGTTGCAGCAAGCCTATACCATTATTAAGAATTCTATTGATGACGATTTACAGAATATCTATGATGGAAACACCGGGTTGGTAAAAGGAGAATCCAGCTTTCTGGATTGGCGGGAAGAAACCTATCCTCCCTGGATGCAACCGGCAGATATATATGAAAGCGAATGTTTGGGTACCAATGCCGTGCATTATCAGGCAAACAGGATTTTATCTCAAATGGCCGCTATTTTACAAGATAAGGAAGCCGTAATCAAATATCAATCCATTGCTGCCAGGATAAAAAAAGGCATAAATCAATACTTATGGATGCCGGATAAAAACTATTACGCTCAGTACTTATATGGCAGAAATTATAAAATAGTGTCGCCCAGATCTGAAGCATTGGGCGAGGCTTTATGTGTGCTCTTTGGTATTGCTGATGTAGAAAAAGCGAAGCAACTTATCGCTCATACCCCTTTAACGGCTTATGGTATTTCCTGTATTTATCCCCAAATTCCGGATATTCCCCCCTATCATAACAATGCCAACTGGCCATTTGTGCAGGCATACTGGCTCAGGGCCGCTGCAATGGCCGGTAATGAAAAAGCAGTGCTTGAAAGTATTGCAGATATTTACCGGCCTGCAGCTTTATTCCTAACCAATAAAGAAAATATGGTGGCAGATAATGGAGACTATAAAGGAACACAGGTCAATTCCAGTGTAATGTTATGGAGCTTGTCTGGCAATATCAGTATCGTGCATAAAGTATTATTCGGAATCAGTTTTAATGAGAATGACCTTTCCTTCAATCCCTTTGTTCCCAAAGCAATGGCTGGTAAAAGATCCCTGCAAAATTTCAAATACCGGAATGCAATATTAAATATTGAACTGAATGGATATGGCAATCAAATCAGGTCTTTCCAAATTGATGGAAAAGCTTCAACTGTGTATGCTGTTCCTGATGATTTGACGGGTATCCATACTATTCAAATTGAACTGTCAGATAATGACATAAAAGAAAAGTCCATTCATAAAGTGGAGAATTATACCAGTCTGCCAACGCCTGAATTGTTAGTCAACCAGGATACCATTTACTGGAAAAGTACACCCGGGGCTAAAGCTTATACATTACTGGATAAGGGTAAGGTTATTGCCACCACCACAATGAATTATTATACAGTAAATACTAAAGGGTATCATGAATTTTCACTCATTGCCATCGATTCCAATAAAGTACAGTCATTTGCTTCAGAACCTTTAGTTGTTGCCGGGATTCACAATCCTCAATTATATGAAATTGAATCTACTAATCCTCCGGCATCCTATCCTTATACCGGCTTTTCCGGAAAAGGATTTACAGAAACCAGTACTACAGTAAACCGTACGATAACCATTCCAGTTGAAATCAAAGAAACTGGTTTATATGCCATTGATTGCAGGTATGCCAATGGAAACGGACCGGTTAATACAGAAAACAAATGTGCCATCCGGACTTTACAGTCAGATGCTAAGAACGCAGGTACACTTGTATTTCCCCAACGTGGAAAGAATGATTGGAATAACTGGGGTTTCTCCAATTCAGTTTCACTACAGTTGAGTAAAGGGAAGCATATCCTTACCATCATTTTTGAAGAGGCTAATGATAATATGAATGGGGAAGTAAATGCGGCCATGCTGGATTATCTGAGAATTACCCGTTTGGATCAATAACAAATTTGTGGGGATTTTATAGCAACTTTCCTTTCAATGAGTATCTTTCATAAAATTTAGCTTATGAGAAAATTACTCCTGATTGGTTTATGTATTACACAAACCCTGTTTGCACAAAAAACAATTTTGCATTGCGGTCAACTCATTGATGTTCGGCAATTGAAAATGCTGCCCGAAATGTCTGTTGTAATTGAAGGCAATAAAATTACTGCAGTGGATAAAGGCTATACAGCTGGCGGGCCTGCTGATAAAGTGATTAACCTGACCCATGAAACCGTATTACCCGGTTTAATTGATTGCCATACCCACCTGGAAGACCAGCTGGCACCCAATGCCCAGATGAAACAGTTTACCCAAAACCCGGCAGATATCGCTTTTAATGCATCAGTCTATGCCAGGACTACCTTACTGGCCGGCTTTACTACTGTTCGTGACCTGGGTGGTACCGGGGTGAATATTTCTTTAAGAAATGCCATTAACAAAGGTGTAATCATTGGCCCCCGTATTTTTACAGCGGGCAGGATGATTTCCAGTACCGGTGGGCATGGTGACCATACCAGTGGATTAAGAGACGATATCATGCACAATCCAGAATTTAATAGCGGAATAGCCAATGGGGTGGATGAATGCCGGGCTGCAGTAAGGCTTCGATACAAAGAAGGAAGCGACCTGATTAAAATTACCGCAACTGGTGGTGTACTGAGTATGGAAAAAGATGGTGCAGGGGCACAGTATACCGAAGAGGAGATCAGGGTTATAGTACAAACAGCCAAAGATTATGGCATGAAAGTAGCTTCTCATTGCCACGGAGTGGAAGGGATGAAGCGTTCTATCCGTGCAGGTGTAACCTCTATTGAACATGGCACTTATATGGATGCCGAAACCATGGAACTGATGAAGCAATATGGTACCTACCTGGTACCCACCATTATAGCCGGTAAATCAGTTGCAGATTCTGCTACTAATAAACCAGGTTTTTTCCCTCCTGTAATTGCCAGAAAAGCAATGGAAGTTGGGCCAATTATACAAAATACATTTGCTAAAGCCTATAAAGCCGGTGTAAAAATTGCTTTTGGTACCGATGGCGGTGTCTATGCACATGGAAAGAACTGGATGGAGTTTGTGTATATGTCAGAAGCGGGTATGCCGGTGCTGGAATGTATCCGTGCTGCCACGCTTAATGCAGCCGACCTGATTGGGAATGACCAGATCGGCGTAATTGAAAAAGATAAATTAGCCGATATTGTTGCCATTGATGGAGATCCTGTAAAGGATGTTCATGCCATGGGCAACATGAAATTTGTAATGAAAAATGGGGTAGTGTATAAGAATGAATAAACGTTCTTCTATCCCTTCCATTTTCTCAACTGCTGTAACAGAGCCCTCAGGTCTTTTGGGGGTTCTGCCTCCAGCAGGTATTCCTGATTATATAAGGTAAACTTCAGACTGTTGGAATGCAATGCCAGCCGGGATAGTATGGGCCTTTCTTCTTCTGCTTCTTTAGATAGTTTAAAATTTCTCTTTAAAGAAGACAATAAAACCGGTTTATGTTCTCCATACAGGTCATCACAAACAATACTGTTGCCCAAATGTTTCATGTGCACGCGTATCTGGTGGGTTCTGCCGGTATGAATCTGAAACTGCAGCCAGGAATACTGGCGAAAAGCTTCCAGTACTTTATAATCCGTAACCGAATGTTTTCCTTTCTGGTGCGTAACCATCAGCCCTTTTTTAACCGGGTGTTCCATAATACCCACGTCAATAGTGCCTTCGGGTTGAATTAAAGTACCATGCACCAGTCCCAGGTAATATTTCTCCACTTCCCTGCTTTCAAACAGCTTAGAGAGTTCTTTATGTGTTTCTTCGTCTTTAGCAAATACAATCACCCCGCTGGTATCTTTATCCAGGCGGTGTACTGTAAATATTTTACCCAGCCGTTCCTGCAGTATACTCTTTAAGGAAATTTCCTGCCCTAATCTGTCAGGTATCGATAAAAGTCCGGATGGTTTATTAACAGCTATAAAAAAATCATTCTCCAAGAGTATTTCCAGCTTCATAATGGTGTTTTTTTGAGAAAGATTGGTTCATAAACTTCAGCAACCTTACTTCCTTTTCATTCAGAAAACGCCAGGTACCTCTGTCCACATTCTTTTTGGTAAGATTGGCAAACATAACCCTGTCCAGATTTTTAACATCATAGCCCAGGTGTTCAAATATGCGGCGCACAATCCTGTTTCTTCCACTGTGTATTTCTATACCAACGGTAGATTTATCTTTAGGGTCTACATAGGCCACTGCATCTGCTTTAATCAGGCCATCTTCCAGGGTAACACCATTGATAATGGCTTCCAGGTCTTTTTTAGCCAGTGGTTTATCCAGTTTAACGTCGTAAATCTTTTTAATCTGGAAAGAAGGATGTGTCAGTTTCTGAGCCAGTTCCCCATCGTTGGTTAAGAGTAGCACACCAGTAGTATTTCTATCCAGTCTGCCCACCGGGTAAACCCGTTCCTTGGTAGCCTGTTTAACCAGGTCCAGCACAGTTTTTCTGCCTTCCGGATCTTTGGCAGTAGTGATATAATCTTTCGGTTTATTCAATAAAATATATACCAGATTCTTTTGCAGGAATATTTTTTTGCCTTTTACTTTCACATCTTCATTACCCAGTACCTTATAACCGGGTTCATAAATAACATCCCCATTTACCAATACCATTCCCAGTTTTACCAGTTCTGCTGCTTCTCTTCTGCCACAAATACCGCAATAAGCAATAAATTTATTCAGGGGCATCCGTTCATTTTCAGTTGGGGCACTTCCGATTGTTTTGGGAGTTTTGGAATCTGATTTACGTGGATTTTTTTCGAACGGGGGTTGAATTTCCCTGTTATTAAACCGGGGTACATTGGGATTGTATTCTGTTTGTGCTGGCCTGTCCTGCCATTTTCCTTTAGGGTCCTGATCCCTTTGATCCCTGCTGTTTGTTCGTTGTCCGGTTTTTTTAAAGCGGTTATTCCGTGGTTGTTCCCGATTGTCGGTAGAAGTAATACCCCGCTGCTGTTCCCATTTTCTTTTACGGGCTTCCTCACCAGCTGCCCGTGCCTCTTTTTTAATTTTACGCTTTTCCTGGCGAATAGCTTCTTTCTTTTTTGCGCCTTTAAATTCGGGTTTAATGAATTTCTCGAATCCTTTGTTTGTAGCCATATTTTTAAGTTTGCTGTTTTCCAACAGGTGCTGCAAAGGTACGGTTATATGGGCTTATTGGGTAATAATGCTGTAAATGTCTGAAAAAGAAGAAGTTACCTGTAGAAACAGGTAACTTCAGTGTTGTCAACTATACTTACAACTAATCAACATTTTATTTAGAAAAGTCATTTCCCTGAGCGCCCCATGGTCTTCCCTGAAAACCACCTGGCCTGCCACGAAAACCACCGGGTCCGCGATGAAAATTTTTCTTCATACTATCTAATTTTGTTTGCTGGTCGGCAGTCAAAACAGATTTCAGGCTCTCTTTCTGCTGTTGCATCACAGTTTTCAATTGTTCTTTTTTCTGTTCAGGTAACAAGGTTTCATTTTCACGGATTGCTTTTACTTTAGCCCTGATATCAGCCTGTTGCGTTTTCAGTTTGGCAACCTGATCGTCATTTAAACCTAAGGTCAATTTCAATCTTTCCATCCTGGCTGTAGCATTTACTTTGCCATTGATTGCTGCATTATTTTTCTGTTTTGCAATTTTTTCTTTCTGTTCAGGAGTTAATATGCTTTCTAATTGGGCTTTATGGTCTTTTTTCAATGCAGCCAATTGGGTTTTATATTCTCCAAGGCTTAATTTATCATTGCTTTCCAGTTTTGCCAGATTGCTATGAAAAGTTTCATTGATGGATTTAGCCTGAGCCTTTTGTTCTTTGGTCAGGTTCAGGAATCGGGCTTTACCCCATTTCTGTTGATTCATTGGTCCTTTTTCAAAAGGCTTATGCTGATTTTGAGGGCGATCCCATTTTTTAGGAGTGTTATCTGTAGCCTGGGCATTAACGAAACCCATCCACAGTGCAATTGCGATAATTGAAGCGATAATTTTTTTCATTATTCTATTTTTTACGCAATTACTGACTGGAAATGCTACATAAAGTTTAATATTCAGGTACGAAAAATCACGTATTTCACCTGCTGATAGGTGAAAACTTGAATATTACCGGTTAAAGAGAGCTTCTTAAGCTTTATTCTTTGTTTTTATTGGCTAATTGTCCGCAGGCTGCATCAATATCTTTTCCCCTGCTATGGCGTAAACGTACATTAACCCTGTTTTTTTCCAGGTGACCCATAAAATCGGTAAAGCCTTCGTCATCCGGTTTTTTAAAACGGAAATTATCAATAGGGTTGTATTCAATAATATTAATCAGATCGGCCGGAACCTGGCGGTAAAGTTTAATCAGTTCTTCGGCATCCTTTAATGTGTCATTAAAGTTTTTAAAAAGGATATATTCAAAAGTTATCTCATTACTTGTTTGTTTATAGAAATAGTTCAGTGCTTCTACCAATGAGCGGATATTATTCGCTTCATTAATCGGCATAATCTCATTTCTTTTAACATCATTGGCAGCATGCAGGGATAAAGCCAGTTTAAAACGCACTTTATCTTCACCCAGTTTTTTAATTTGTTTGGCTACCCCGGCGGTAGAAACCGTTATACGGCGCTGGCTCATGCCCAAACCATCTTCCGCACTGATCCGTTCAATGGCTTTCAGTACATTCGTATAATTCATCAGTGGCTCGCCCATACCCATAAATACAATATTGGTCAGCTTTTTCTGGTGTACTTCCTCACTTTGTTTATTAATCAGCACTACCTGGTCGTAAATTTCATCATAATCCAGGTTACGTTTACGGTCCATATACCCGGTAGCACAAAATTTACAGCTTAAACTGCATCCGATTTGCGAGGATACACAGGCTGTTTTACGTTCTTCTGTAGGAATCAGTACCCCTTCAATTTTATGCCCGTCGAATGTTTTAAAGCGGCTTTTAATGGTACCATCCGAGCTGAATTGTGTGGTATCGACAGTCAGTGCCGGTAATATAAAGGATTCAGACAGCTTCTGCCGCAGGTCTTTACTCAGGTTACTCATCTCTTCAAAACTATGCGCATGTTTTTGCCAGATCCATTCATACACTTGTTTTGACCTGAATTTCTTTTCATTGATCGACAGGAAAAAACTTTCTAATTGCTCGTAATTAAGGTGGCGAATATTTTGCATAGCCGGCAAAGATACGAAACCCGGAGCGGCTTGAATTTTTGATATGTGAAATATTAAATGGGAGGCCCAGATTGTATTTTGGAAGAAAAACTAAGTTGCCGGACTGATTATTGGGGTTAAAAACGCAGTAAACATAAATATAAACATTTGATAATCTACTGATTAACTTCAATTAGTTGCTTTAGTTACTGCCATTTAGGCGCCGGATTTAAGGTTAATAGCTTCCAATTTGCCGGGGATGCAACATATACCAAAGCCCTACCAGCACCTTAATCGGCTCGGAATCGGCTCGTATTAAGTCCGTCATTTAACGGACTTGGCCCTAACCGATTCCGAGCCGATTAAGGTGCTGGCCCCCATCTGGTACCGTTTAAATTTCATTATAAACCCCTTCAACTGTTTTGCATTTCTGAAAATTCTGCTATCTTCAAAAAAAATAATGCTATGAAAAAATTGTTTGCTTTCGGAATTACCTTTTTATGTTTTGCAATGGTTTCATTTGCACAGGCGGATACTACCGGTAAAGACCTGGTAGGCCGGTATATATTCCCGGATGGAAGTGTGGTAACTGATGTTACTGTAAATTTTGATAACGGTGCATTGACCATGGTTTCTTCTGCTGGTACATCAGATCTGGTGAAACAAAGTATTGATCTATATACCATTGTGTCTTTCCAGGGAAATGCTGCGTTTAAACGCGACAGTGTCACCAAAAAAGTGTTGGGCGTAGTGATAGATGCTATGGGTTACCACCTGGAAGGTGTAAAAGATTCAGCAGCAAAAACCAGTTATGTTCCGGTGAAAGTACCTGCTGAAAAAGAAAGTATAGCACTGGCTATTAAAAACCAGTTCACTTATTTCAGCAGAACCGAATTAGAATGTATTAAAAACAAGCAGTTCTTCCTGTTGTAATATTTGTTGTTCCCCGGATAGTAAATTTTTCAATACTACTGTATTTTCAGCCAATTCCTTACTGCCAATAATTGCGGCGTAAGGAATTTGCTTTTTATCGGCATATTTAAACTGTTTGTCAAATTTGGTTTGTTCGTGAAACAGTTCGCAGGCAATATTATTATTTCTCAGCTGCTGCATTAAAGCAAAAGCGCGTTTACTTTCTGCATCTCCCAGGTTAAAGAACAATACTTTGGTGCCGGATTGCACTTCTTGCGGAAACAGTTTCAGTTCCTCCATCACATCATAAATCCTGTCCACCCCAAATGAAACCCCCACACCCGGAATATTGGGCACCCCAAACAAGCCTGTAAGATCATCATACCTGCCCCCGCCGCCAATACTACCCATCTGCACATTATTCGCTTTCACTTCAAAAATGATACCTGTATAATAATTTAATCCGCGTGCCAGGGTAAAATCAATACAAACCGGAGAAAGTTCATCTGTAAAATAGCTTAACAGAAATTCCATTTCTTCAATCCCCTTACTGCCCATTTCCACAGAACCCAGTAAGGATTTGATCTGTTCCATTTTCTCAGCATTAGAGCCGGAAATCAGTAAATATTTTTCGATACTACTAATTTGAGTTTCAGACAGTCCGCGTTCCACCAGTTCCCCTTTCACTTTATCCATCCCAATCTTATCCAGCTTATCAATCGCCACAGTAATATCCGTCAGTTTATCAGCACCGCCCACCAGTTCGGCCAGGGCGGCCAGAATTTTACGGTTATTGATTTTAATAGTGATATCAATACCCAGTTTTTTAAAAGCCGTGGCATAAATTATGGCCAGTTCCACTTCATTTAGTAAAGATTTACTACCCACCACATCCGCATCGCACTGGTAAAATTCGCGGTAACGGCCCTTCTGAGGGCGGTCTGCCCGCCAAACCGGCTGCACCTGGTAGCGTTTAAAAGGAAAAACCAGCTGGCCATGGTTCATTGCCACATAACGGGCAAAAGGAATGGTTAAATCGTAGCGAAGGGCACGTTCGGTTAAGTTAGCCGTGTTTTTG